>Ga0099825_1006622_pt1 | contig 14398 bp, 7 predicted proteins | sample SiratroredBW_FD_76838 | JGI IMG/M metagenome (GOLD analysis project Ga0099825, IMG submission 76838) | Root nodule microbial communities of legume samples collected from California, USA - Siratro red BW | ecosystem: Host-associated > Plants > Roots > Nodule | place: USA: California | collected... | reverse complement strand
TAAAATTTAATAATAAAATATATTTAGCAAAATTAAGTTTAAGTTTAATATTTGAATTTAGTTACTAATATAAAAATAATTTAAAATAAAATTAAGATTTAGCAATAAATTTAGAATGAAAAAGTTTAAAATATTATATAATTATTTAAATAAATTTATTGTTAGTTTTAAAATTATATCTATTACTAACTAAATCTATTTCTATATTAAGAACTATAAATTTATAACATGTAACTTTTCTTCTCAGTAACCATTCTTCTATTCAAATTAAATTTATATTTAGTTGTACATTAACAATAAATCACACATGCCAAATAAAACAAAAGAGAAATGAGTAGAGAATATTAACCCCAGTATTATCACTACATTAATTAACTCATTAATTAAAATAGTATTTGTACAATTTCATCCAGTAAATTAAGATCGTATACTTTTTTCACAATTTCATTTAATTTTATATTAAATGGTGGGATAGTGTCACCATTTCTTCACAATAATATGGTGTCTCCAATACAGGATCTACCCATATCCTATATCTGGAAATAAATAAAAAAAAATACACCATTTCAGGAATTTAAAAAAAAATTACATCAGTATGAAAAATTTGCCTATTAAAACTTAATTTTCTTTGTAACAAATACTTTGATGGGTATACGTAGACTTGTATACTGGATCGAACAAATACATGTCGGTCATGTATAATATATATTCCATTACATTCATTTTTCCAATATCGATGGAGGAATGAGATGATGAGAACGAAGGAATTTGAGAAGATGTTCGAGAGACTAGCAGGACACATCATGTTCAAGGTTAAAAATGCAGTGAAATACTAATAATCAAAGTATAACTAAATATTAAAATTAAACTTGAGATATCAGTATATAACTCTTCAGTATTTATCTCTTTATTATTCTTTGCCTCACAAAACTGGTTTGGTATGGTATCAATGATGGCACTGAAGAATATAACTTGACGGTTAGTGAATATTCCTAATATTCTTCTGTTTATTGTATCAATTTTTTCATAAATGAACTTTTACAAGGGTCACAAAATGTGAGAATTTTTCGTCTTTCGTCAACCCAAATCAAGAATGATCTTTGACATCCGATTTCAATAACAGACAAGCATATTCTAGTGATGGAAAACAACCTTCACTTGACATGTTTGATAAACCAGTTCAACATGTCTTGATGCGCCTCTTTTGCACTCTTCACAGTAGCTTCATCATCATCATTGTACCGCACTGTCCATCCATGCGTAACACCAGGGAATAGTTTCACAAAGCTCTCTAACTGATACAAAAGCATGAATGAACAATTTGGAGTTAACACTGTACATATTGATAGAATAGTAACAGAAATTAGATAATGTGATCACATGACACTATTAGTGATGATATATGATTTATTTTAACACTTTGGACAATTTTCTAATTAATATACGTAATACCTCACAATGTCATTGTAGCTACTTCATCAAAAAGGCTGGAAATTTTGCTATTTTAAGGGAATTAAAACAAAGGAAGATTACCCCAGAATTTCTCACCTCAGATTTTGAAGACAGTTTTTCTTCAATTTGCTTCAACCTTTCTGGTGGGAAAGCATGGTCAATTTCTGCTCCCAGTATAGCAATAGGAATCTTGACCTCTGAAGTAAAACTAAATAAAGTTTGTAAAAAATCTTTGAAGTTATTTATTTAACTACAAGAATGAAAAACGCAAGTTTACCGTTAATTTCATCATCTGAGATTGAAGCGGGATGAAGAATAACTGCAGCCTGAATGTCACCGGATATTGCCAAGTTGATTACCACACCCCCTGCACATAGCTAGTAGGTTCAAGTATTCCACATACAACCCCTGAATCGTATTATTTGTACAACTTATATTGTCTTAACATTTTTCATCTTTTGAATTGACACCATGAAGTTGACTAAAGCAAAAAATTGAGTTACCTCCCCAACAAAAACCAGCAGCTCCTATGGATTTAACACCTTTACTCTTTAGATCAGCAATTAGAGGTTGGGTGTCTTCACTTGCCTTATCCTATAAACAAAACATCATATTTGCATAAACATAATGTTAGAAAGAAAACATCCTATGAAGAAATTAAATCACATGGCTCATGCAGGTCTTTGATGAACTTAACCATAAAGTACTTTCAAGAAAAAAAATAAAATTATCTTGTTATAAATTAAAATTAGTTTATGCATGAATTAAAATCAATTGAAAATGTTTATGGAGAATTTCGTTCCATTGTACTTAGTGTTAGGTGATTACCTGAATGGTATGGTATGGTATGAATCAATGAACAAGATGTAGGAAATAAATAAACAACTGCAATTGTAAGCATTGAACTGTTTACAAACCTTTCCGTGAGCCTTTCGCCACGAATCTCGATCAAACTGAGGATTGTGTAAGTCAGCATAGTCACCATAGAGAAGATCAGGAACAACAACCAAGAATCCAGATGCTGCTACTTTGTCAGCTAGTTTCCTTTACAGTGAGAGAATGTCAAAGCTCATAACATATATTTTCATACACTAAATCTCATGAAACAATGAAGCATTAGAGTCCAACACTATCAACTAAGTTGAGTGATCAAAATATGTAATTGTCACTTAAAACTTGGTCAGTGTTTACAAATCATTTTGTAGCGTATACAGCAATCTTGTATTAATTCTTGTGCAAGCATGCTAGTTCAATGAGGAAATCATGAAACAGGGAATTTAATATTTATATTCATCATGGAAATTTTCATTTACCTTAGATTTGGAGCTTCATACCCTGAAATAATTCCAAGGAAACTAACAGTTAGATTTATAATGGAAGTATCTTCAAAATGTGATATGTTTAATGATCTTGAAACTCCTCCACTTTTCTTGATACAAAACATGAGTGAAGATTTTATAAATGACTTATTATTGTTTGGAGATACCCCAGATCTAGGATTGAATCAACAGATATATAGATGAACAATAAATGAAATACTAAACATAAGATTATTGTAAAACAAATTGAAAGATAAGACATTGGAGATGGGTTTCTTACCAAATACATCAGAAACAAGGATGAGAGCCAACTTGGAATGAGGAGATCCAGTGACATAAGAACTAAGTCCTCCAAGTTCTTGGATAGTTCCTGCTCCATGGATACCTGAGTTCAAGTTTGGTGGGTTCTGAAAACAATGAGAACTTGACATTGCCAGAAACTATGGTATTGAGGAATTAGTATATACTTCAGTTTGTTTTGAAAGAGAAGAGAAGCCATATTTATAGTTCCATGGAAGGAGTTGACTGAAAATGGTGTCACCAAATTCTTTTACAAAATAATATAAGAGCGTATTGCGTCATTGAATACGTCAGAGAAATTACATTAATCATTCTTAATTTCAACTCCACTTCCAAAAGCACAAATCGATTTCACACTTAAAACTTTAGGAATATGGATAAATATCAAAATTTTGAAAACGGATTTTACTTTAAACGTTTTTTTTTTTCTTAAAAGAAGCTTACGACTGAACTTGATTTTGACATAGTCTCGTTTTAGTTCTTTATATTTATAAATATACTCGTTTTTTTATTCTTTGATGCAGATATGTGAGTTCCAATGATTAATAATCATAGCACGTGAAAAATTACATAAAAAAAAGTTGAGAAAAAGGATAAAAGATGCCACCATCACTTCAAATCTAAATGTAGGTAGAAATTGTTACTGTGAAAAAAAAAATCTCTTTTTGACTGCAATTTATTAAATTATAATGATATTTTTTTTCTTTTTTTCTATGATTTATATATTAAAATCTCGTTATGTCAATAATGAACGGACAATACGATGATATTTTCTTTCTTTCAAATTTAACGGTTCACTTCAAATTTTTCTCTGTACTAAATAAATTTTCAATATATTAACATTGTTCTTTTAATTTTTATTTTTAAATTTATGTATTAAATCATTTATTTTTATTTCATAAGTCGTACAAATTTTTTTTTAATTAATTATCTGTTAATGATTATTTTATTTTTTATTATTTTATTAAAATGATATATTTTGCTGTTAACATATTTATAGGTAGAAACTAGCAACTTTAAAAATTGTTACTTTTAGTAAAAGTGATTATTCACTTTTTTTTTTCAAACAAGTATGAAATTGCAATATGATTTTTTTTTTCTTTTTAAAGTATATAATTAGTAATTGTGATTCTAAAATAAAGATGTTAAAAAATGTATGAGTGAGGGGTTGATTCTAATGTTATAATATGAATTTTTCCAAAAAAATTGAAGTGTAAAACAAAATCTGTTAGGTTGCAAAGAAAGATATATATTGATCTCATAAAACAAAATCTGTTAAGCTGTAAATTCTGATCTCATAAATCTTATTATCTCTATTTTTTTTTTCAGGATTATGCTTTTTTTTTTTATTGTAGTTTTCAGATTTTGCCGTAATAGTTTATGTAGTTGGTGAAAGTTTATCTATATTTTATAGGAAGGTTTGGGGGGAGTTACAAGAAGAATCTGATTCCAACAGCCTAGATGCTTCCTCAAGTAGAAAACAATAGAGCTTCAACAGTTCTAAAGTGCGTAAGAGTTTCTTCTTTTTTTTTTTTTTCAAGTATCTATGTATAATGAAACATCATAGTTTTTGCATTTTTAATTTTTAATTATAATTTTTTTAAACCAAATTATTCATAAGATTATTTATTCTAAAGGACAAAAAGTTAATGTTGTACACAATTATTGAAGACTTTTTACATTGTGTATTGATGACAATGAAACTATTTATTTGGTTTGGACTTCTCAGTTGTATCTAGTGTATTTTTATTCTCTTATTATACTTTATTATAAATTCTTACAAATTGGAAAAATTTCATTGCACTACTTATTATTCTATTATTATTGAATTATTATTTTACTTTATTCAAAACTAACATTATATCTTACCTCGGTCTAATATTTTGACGAAGTTTATGTTATTTATTTATTGTCTTTTATTTTGCGGAAGTCTTAAATTTGTTTAGTATATGATCGTATATATCAAATAATAGTGTTTGTTAGAATTAGTGTGATATTAATATAAAAATTTAGTATAAAAGTGTAATCTTTATGAGATACAAGATTGTACATAAGATCTCAAGTTTTGGAAAAAAACTACATACATTAGTTTCTTCTTAAATATCTTTCCTCTTTCAAATTCCTGCAGATTTGGATTTTAAACTTTGAAATGCTAGTATAATTTGTTAAATTAAAATAATTTTGTTCTACATATTGTATAGTTATACATGGTCATTTTTAGATATAAGATTATGCAAACATAATATAATGTTTTGTTATGCAAATGTAATTAGATGAGTTTGGTTTGCAAATATAATAATTTTATGACCTTTCTGATGTGAAAACCTAATTCAAATTAGAGTTTTTATGACTTTATGACGTCATAGATATGTTTGTTGATTATTTGGGTCAAATAGGATTTAAATCTTTTTCTATTATGGCATTTATGCTGCGTATCATTGGCTTTGGAACTGGTTTAGCTCATTAATCTATATATGCGTGCTGCTTTCAACATTATTGTAACATTCCTTATATTTGGTTTAACCTTACATTTTCATTTTACATATGACAAAAAAATATGAAACATGTTGTGATGATTCAGTGGTAAGATTTCACTCAAATACTGAAATTCATTCTCTTAAGTAATTTAATAATTCAGACAAAACCTTTGTTTTCATTCGTCACCTTCACACACTATTAGAAAAAGACTCTTACTCGAGCATCAACTTTTCCATCCTGTAACTTTTCAAATTATTTCACTAACAAAGAGCAGAAAACACCGTATTAAATATAATTTTATAAGAAAACGAACAACTTCATAAAGAAACCAAAGCATACATTCATGACCAAATTATTTTCATCACATGAAAAATTTATTGTTGTTGAAGCCAATATAACATATATAAACATGCATACAATATCTCTTTTCTGCTGAGAAAAGTGGTTTGTTTTCGTTATCGATCTTTTCTTACGAGCTTGGAGTTTTCATCATTAAGAATTTATTTATTTTATGTTTCATTGAATAATTATTAAAAATTTATTTTTATATATTCGAATTTTTTTTATATTTTGAAAAGAATAATTTTTTAAAATTTATATTTTGGCATAACTCATTTAAATTTACTTTTCAAAAAGACTAAACTTATTTGCATGAAGCATTTTTCTTTAAATTTTATTTTAAATTATTTATTTTAATCTAAGTTAATATTTTAAAGACTTTTTTTAAAAACATTTAACAGTTTCTTTTCAAAATATTATGATTTTAGTGAAGAGTAACAAATATTTTCAAAAATATAAAAAATTATATTTAAAAATTAATGTTACAATGAATATCAACATTCACAATTACTCTTCTTTTAATATGTGAGTGGGATTTGTTTCATTATTTTTGGGCCGTTTTCATTATCATGGATTATGCAATTCACCCAAAAAAAATAAAAAATAATAATTTCCTCTTGTTGTGTCTTTCTTAACTTATCAAATATCATAATGTCAAATTAATCATACTTGTAAAATACATATAAAGATTATTTTGTGAAGAAATTAAGTTACACTTCTATTATGATATAAATCAAAAATGCTTTCAAAAGAATTTCTTAACTCTTCTATCTACTTAATCTGTTCACCTTGGTTTTATCTATAATTACTTTGTCTTCGCCTTCGTAATCAAGCCCCAAACACTTCCCAGCTTTAATCCGAAAATTTAGTTGATCGGATTCCATCTTTTTTTTAAGAATCGAATTCATTGGGAAATGAATTCATTGCAATAACTAAAAATTGATTTTGATAAGATGAGAAAAAATAAAAAATAAATAAAAACTCTACTAATTAATTATGACTGTTTATAATTAATTATAATTGTTTATAATTGATCATGACTGTTTATAATTGTTTATAATTGAGTTGTTGGTCACATACAAAATACCCTATCTGCATTTCAATTAGTTGTCTAAATATTTAGATATACCTGTTCTAAAAAAAAGTTTAGCCCATGACTATAATATTGTTATTTTACTTATGGTTAACACAATAGAGATATACATTTTAAAATAATACAATGGTGGTTTACTTATTTATTTTTTATTCGGAGTTTAAGGAATTTAAACACCTATTAATGCATAAAAAAAGTATTCATCTACATTTGTAATATTTTTTTTATCAATACCAATTAGAATTTTTGATTGAACAAACTTTTGATATCATTAATATTTCCCTAATATAAAGTAGAGTTATAAAAATTAATAACTCTTTAAAATATATTATTAATAATATAAAATTTGTCCTACCTTTATTTAAAATGTTAAATGCGACATATTTTTTTTTATCCGAGATATCAATATCGATCATAAATATTGAAATTAAATCATAAAGACCAGAATTGTAAAAATTGACAACTATCTTTATAAAAGATACATATGCTAACAATATTTATTTAATATTATACATGTTCAACTTGTCTCTTTATTTTAAAGAGAATAATAGTATGTGCGTTTTGGTCTAACACAACCAACTAAATGGAGGGAGGGTATTAGATCCTTTTATAAAACCTTGAACCATTAATTTATATGCAGCTTCGGTTAAATGAATTTCATCCCATGCAATATACTTAGAAGGATCATCACAAATATTCACTCTTATATTACCACACTGCATTGATGTATTAAAATTGTATGAACCCCCTATTCCACAACAGGCTTTAAGACCAGCAAATCCTGCATAGGAATCAACATATAAATCACATTATTATAGATTTGAAGTAATATGCGTATTTGAAGCAAATATATAATAAATTACAATGAGAATTGAGAAGATTATCAAACTTTTTGAGGTTGTGATATAAAGTACTTGTAGCATTGTAATAATCAACATAGATAATATTAGCACGAGGGTGAAGTCCTCGAATGTTATTCAATTCAATTTGAAGCTCATGGTTGTAATATTCAGCAAACTCGTTTAGTCACTTCAAACATCCAAATTGATCATATTGATTCTTATCTTTAGTTTCATAGATTGTTAAATATATTGCATTACATCCTATAGGTAAATTTCCAAGAATCATAAGCGTGCGAGCTCCTAGACCAATCAATTCCTGTAAGAAAAAAAATACTTTAAAGATAAAATAGAAAATATTATTTAGATTATAAAAAAAAACTTTAGTTAAATGCTTAGAGTTGCATATGTCATCACCACCTTAAAAAAATAATCATCAAATTAATCAAACTTACATAATTTTGCACCTACCATTATATTAATGGATGAAATACTTAAAATGAAGTATTAAATTGATAATAGATATTTTTTTAACTACTAATTTGATAATAAATCTTTAATTGGACAATAAATATTAAAAGAAGTAAAGCAGGACAATTTGTTTTTGGGGAGAATAATTTGGTGGCCAAAATTTTTAGAAGATTAATGTGATCATAATAATTTGCTCAAAGAAGACTGAAATCTTACTTTAGTTATTGAAGATATTGCATTGATTACATACGGCACATACGTTTTAACTTCTACTATGTTCTTTCTTGTAAAGAGAGCATGATTGAAATCGTTTCCACCTATTTCACCCACAAGAAATAACGACTTCTTAATCTCTTCATGGCAACCTGCAAGATTCAACCTTAATTAAAACTCAATATTATCAAAATGAATTAATGTTGTTGATTATTAGGATATGGAACCATAAATACACTTTTGGTTTCGTCTTCATCTAATATTAGACATTCTTTATCGCTAATTATTATTAAAATCTACTTAATAAAGAAGACTTTTACTTGTTTATATAGATTCTCATTTAAACTTTGTCCCTTTCACTGTGAAAAACAAAATATCCAGTCTTGCTCTTAATTAAATAAGCCTTATTCACAATCTTTGTAAATCTAATCTCAGACACAACCTACATATCTGAGATTTTTTTTTAATAAAATAAATAATACTTTTTGCAAACTTAGAAAATTTGGTTATATTCATATATAAACTATTCAGATTGTTATACAAAATAATATATTTATTAAATCCACAACACATTAAATTATATATATTCATATAATAAATAAAGTAATTAATGGATATGTTGTTGTATATGAACACTTAGTGAAAGAGAATATTAAATAATCTAAACTTACCTTACACATGGGGTGTTTTTTTTGAGTGTGAGAGAAAATAATAGATAAACTTACTTTGGGAGGAAGAAGAAGAGTGACAAAGAGTAGAAAGCAATTCCTTGAACCAATTGAATTGAACAGACAAAGAATAATTAGTTTTGACATAAATGCCCCTCTCTTTGAAGAAGCTTGAGTTGATGGCGGTGACTCCTGCAACTGCAAAATTGGCTCCTCCGTCTTTCCAACTCCATCCACTAATATTCTTCCTTCCCAAATAGGGTTGCACCGGTGGAATTCCTAGAGACTCAGCTATACACCACCCCAACAACAAAACTAAATCAGCTTTATTATAATTAATTACATTTAAAATTCATTCTTGTAGAATAAAATTATTTCCATCTATCTTTTTAATGTTCTCTTTATTCTCATGGTGAATGTTTTAAGGTGTAAACTGTGTTCAAATTTTTATGCTATTTAAAAATATAATCAAAGTAACAAATATAATATCTAAGTATAGATAAATCTTATTTAATGAAATCAGTATTTATAGAATTATTATAGATTCTAAGCAAGATATTGAAAGTATAATGTAATACATCATTTAGAAATACACTAAATTATAACATATAAATAAATATAAATTTTATCTTAAATATAAATTTTATAAAATTAATTTAATTTAATTTTAAATATAAATAAATAAAATGTTTGATAGATCTTACCGACGAAAAATCTTATGATTATTTTCTCAATAAATTTAATTTATCGGTGATTACATACAAACAAATTTATCACTAAATTATTTGTTAATAAATTAATCAACAATTTATTGATTTATTTAATTCGTTGATAAATTGATGGATAATTTATCGATGAAATCAATCTCTCGATAAATTGTCTGCTAATTTACTAACTGATTTATTTCATTGATAATATTTAATATAATAATAATAATAAATATATAAATAAAATAACAATAAGAATAATAATAATATTCATAATGATAACATTAAAATTTATAATAATAATAATAATATTTATAATAACAATAATATTAATAATAATAACAATAACAATAATAATATTCATATTAATAATAATAATAATAGTAATAATTAATAATAATATTAATATAGTACTAGAAATAATAATAGTAATAGTAATAATAATATTAATATTAATAATAATAATAAAATAATGATATTAATAATAATATTTATAATAATAATACAAGTAGTAATATTAATAATAATAATATTATTATTATCATAATATAATAATATTAATTATAATAATAACAGTTTTATATAATATTAATATTAATTAATAATAATAATAATAATTATTATTATTATTATTATTGTAATTATAGTAATAAATATAATAATTATATAAGAGAAAAACTGTTTCCATATGATGATGGTTCTCTCAAACATCTCAGAGGTTCTGAGTTCAAATCAATGTATAGAAATAATAAAATTTATCTTGTTTATCAGAAATTAGAAAATTCTTTTATAAAACATCTCAAAGGTTCTGAGTTCAAATCAATGTATAGAAATAATAAAATTTATCTTGTTTATCGGAAATTAGAAAATTCTTTTATAAACTTTTCTTGAGCATGCGAAAGACAAAAGAATAGATAAACATAAATACAACCACGTGAGTAATTTATATTTTTATAGTATTAGTATTTCATATGAACTTAAGGATAAATAGTAGAAGGAAATACGTGGGCTAAACTGTTATCTTCTTTCCTTTCAACTATTTTTGGTTTAGAAAATAGTATTATATAACTTTCATCTTTTTATTCGAACATATAACGTGATGTATAATATATTTATTAATTTATAGTAATTATCTTTAAAAATATAAATTGATCGACCAGGTAAATCTTTTTTCACTGATAAAAATACTCATTAAAGTTTTAAAAAAATGTTCAAGCTTGGAAAATCAGTCAAAGTTAGTGAAAAAAAAGTGTTTTTCAATCCTAACAGCCTCTTCAAAAGGAGAAATGATACCGATGAAATCGATGATGAGACGACCATTAGAGCAGCGGCCAGAGACATGGTGGAAGAAGGTTTCACCGTAGGGAGGGAAGAAGCAGTGGTTGGAGAGTCCATTGGAGCTGAAATAGAGGTTGCCGGTGTCAGCGAGGGAATCACCGCAGCTGAAGATGGAAGAGTAACATGATTCTGAGTTCGAAGATGAAGATGAAAAACAACAACTTATCATCACAAATATTTATATAACTTACTCATTGTTTCTGTCAACAACATCCTATTTCTTTTTTGTTTTTTTTTTTTTCATTTTGATCGACTTTTTCATATTAATATTTAAAATAAAAAAATATTTATTTATCAAAATAGGAAAATTTTATTAACTAAATAAATATAATTTTAAACTAGTCAAACAAAGATAACACGTGATATGATGACGATTTGAATTAAAAATATTAACTAAAATCATTTTTCAATTTATAATTACTTTCTAATTATTTATCTTTAATAATTAAAATTTTTTTAATAATAATAATTAATAAAATTTTAACATAAATATTAAGACATATAAATTTATTTTTAATTGAAACAAAATAATATAATAATAATAATAATAATAAGAATAATATTAATTAAATTCATACAAAATTAATTTAAATAATAATTATTATTATTGAATTATTGTCATAATTAATATTATATTATTAAACATTATTTTATTTATTTATAAAATTTATTATATCATTATTATAATAATAATAATTATTATTACTTTAATTAAATTTGTCAAAATATAATTACTATTATTATTATTATTTCTTAGATAAAAATAACCATTATATTATTATTATTCCTAAATATTATTATTATTATTTTAATTTAATTTGTATGAATTTAATTATAATTATTGTTTCAATAATTATTATTATCATTTAAATTAATTTTGTATGAATTTAATTAAAATTCTTATTCTTATTATTATTATTATTATTGTTATTTTATTTTAATTAATGTAAATCGTCAATATGTGACTTTTGTTTGATCAATTTGAAATTATACCTATTTAGTTAACAGAATTTTGTCTATTTTAATAAATAAATATTTTTTTCCATTTTGAACATTAATATAAAAAGGTAAACCAAAATGAAAAAAAAAAAATTCTTTATCTTGAAATCATATTTTTGGGCAACTAAACAAACTTAATTATTTTTTTAATAAGTTTAGTTAAACAACGTTTTACTTCTTTTATTTTCATCTCAACATTTTATTTTACTAAAAATAACGGTAAAATAAATGAAAAGCACATATTTCGTTATTAAAGTTAAACAATATTACTTATCAAAATTTATCATATTACTTAACAAAATTTATCCATAAAGCAAATTACGTGACATGGCTAATAAACTACGTTGATTTATGCTTTGAATATATAAAACTAATCAAAATGATATTGTAAGGAATGATATGAGATTACTTATATGATTAATAAAATCATATTAAATAATCATTTAATACTATGAGTCAAGTATGATAAGTGGACAGGGTTGTTTTCGGTGACAAATAACGATATAGTTAGTCATTTTTTTAGTTTTTATCTTACTAGATTGAGTGCACAAGCTAACCATGTATAGAGAGGGATGTGATTAGCACTTACTAAGACTATTTGGATATATAGGAACAAGGTCATCTTTGAGGATTGTCAGGTGGATGAGGTAGAGATTTTTCTACAGACACAGTTGCAAGCTTAGAGTTGGATAAGATTTGGGGGGATTGGATTTCAAAAAAACATTTGCAGAACGGTGTATGCACCCTGTTGACTGCCTTAGAGAGGTTAAATAATTAAGTCGGTCTTGAGCATTCAAGTTCTCCCGGCATACAGTCTCATCTTTGGAGCTACTTTTTCATATTCTATTTTTCTTATTTTCGAAAAAAAGTAAAGGCCAAAGTTGACATAGAGGGTATTTTATAATTTTTTACTTGTTCTTTATGTGTTTTCTGGTGCATTTGTGTATGTTCTGAAAATTTTATTCTTATAATAGGGTTGAAACATCCCTAAAGTATTTCTATTTATATTATTCCTGTTAAAAAAATAATCATTCAAGAACCTTGATATTACGGGAAACTTTCGTGCAAAGATGTTAAATCTATATAAAATTATAATATTTATAAAATTGATATAAATACCACAATTAACCAAATTATTTCATCACATAACAAATTTATTGTTGTTGAAGCCAATATAACATATATAAACATACATACAATATATCTTTTTCTACGAGCTTGAAGTTTTCATCGTTAAGAATTTTACTTATTTTATGTTTCATTGAATAATTATTTAAAATTTATTTTTATATATTCATATTTTTTATTTATATTTTGAAAAGAATATTCTTTTTAAATTATATTTTGACATAACTCATTTAAATTTACTGTATATAAAGACTAAATTTATTTGCATGATGCAGTTCTCTTTAAATTTTATTTTAAAATTAATTATTTTAATCTAAGTTCATATTTGGAAGACTTTTTTTAAAAATAATTTTTTTCAAAACATTTAACAGTTTTCTTTTCAAAATATTATGATTCTTTTTAATCAAGAGTAAAAAATATTTTCAAAAATATAAAAATCATATTTAAAATTTAACGCTTCAAAGCTTGTTAAATATAAATTAATTTGATATTTCCTTTTGGGCCACATTAGAAAAAATGTGTCACTATCACACCCGCAAGTTGCTGCATGCACAAGAATCATTTAAGGTGGCCTTAGACGAAACAAGCACCACTTCATGATACATACGGGAAGTTGAAAAATTAATAAACTAACTTCTGGAGGTGTAATAAAATATCACTGTCCTTAAAGATTTATCCCGATAAATGCGCAAGTCCTCCAGGATACAACAGAAACTTTTCAGTTAAAAACTGAGGATCTCAGAACTAGCAAGTTTGCTCTTTAGAGCAAAAATACCCAATATCTCTAAAGAAGAAAATAAGAGAAAGAGAGAGAAAGGAGAATAGGAGAGGAAGTGATGTTGAGTTGTGTGTTTTTCGGAATGGGGGAGGTCTCCTATTTATAGGAGTTGGAAGTGAGAGGTTTTGGGCTTTGAAGGAGTAGTGCAAAATAGCCTCCACCATCCACGCCCAAGTGGTTGCTCCCAACGTTCACAAGGTGGTTGACAACGTTCAAAATGTGGCAAAGATCATGACTCCACGTTTGAAGCTTCCGAAACTGCATCCGAAAAAATCT
>Ga0099825_1006621_pt1 | contig 14400 bp, 11 predicted proteins | sample SiratroredBW_FD_76838 | JGI IMG/M metagenome (GOLD analysis project Ga0099825, IMG submission 76838) | Root nodule microbial communities of legume samples collected from California, USA - Siratro red BW | ecosystem: Host-associated > Plants > Roots > Nodule | place: USA: California | collected... | reverse complement strand
TTTTTCAACTCTAAAAAAACACAAAAAAATAATTAAAAAAAAAAAAAAAAAAAAAAAAAAAAAAAAAAAAAAAAAAAACTCTCATTCCGGATAGTTCTTTCTGAAACACAAATGTGTTATGGAAAGTTCTTTTAACTCTAGAGTTTTGTCTGATCAAGTTCTCCTGTTTTAGATTAATCTTTTCCAAATAAGTTAGGAGTTTTTTCTTCTCTTCTCTTTAAGTATTATCAATTTCAATTTCAGCATCCTTGTATCTATCTCTCCTATCTTCTCCGTTAATAGTTGTTTTTTTCTTTTTTTTACTTCTCCAAATACCTCTTTATTTAATATACTCAAAACATGTTTTAATTTTTTAAGTTTTTCTTCCAACAAAACTAGGTCAGTCCCCCATTTGTTATAACTTAGCCACTCATTATAAGAATTTTTAGAATTATTAAAAAATTTAATACTGAAGACGGATAATTTAGTAATAAGTGATCATTAAATTATCCGTCATTCAAAATTATCAATAAATTGACTATTAAATTATCCATCAATAAAATTTATTAATAAATTGACTATCAATTTATTTGTCAATAAAATTCATAATAATAATAATTTATTAATATTATTAATTATAACAATAATAAGAATAGCAAAAATTATTAACAATATTATTATCATAATAATTAAGATAATAATAATATTAATATTAATAATGATAATAAAATTAATAATAATATAACATAAAAATAATATTAATATTAAAAATAATAATAATGATAATAATAATAGTAAAAATAATAATGATAACAAAATAATAATAATAATAATAATAATAACAATAATAATGATAATAATAATAATGATAATGATAATAAAAGTAATTATCATAGTAATAATAATAATAATTATTATTATTATTATTACTATTACTTTTATTATTATTATTATTATTATTATTATTATTATGATAATGATATTATTTGGGCTTTCTATTTTGATTGTTTTATTCTTTTGTAATGTAATGTATGAATTTAATAAAATAGATTAATTGATAATTTAAATGTAATTGTATTGATGGTTTAGTGATTTCTTTCATTTTTGAGATTCAGGTTGAGATTGAGATTGAAAAGTGAATGAATGCGTTGAGATCTATATTGAGATGTGATATTATTAAATTGTTGATGGAGTTGGTCAAGATCTAGGTATAATGTTTTCAGCAAAGAAAACGTCAGTGTCTAGATCAATTAGGAAGTACATTGTCTAAGGATCTGATGAATTGATATCCTGACTCTATTAGTAATAGGAATCAAATAGATGATCATTACTATGTGGTGAGAGTCGAAGGAGGTCTGAATTGGGTGATTGGAGAACTTGAAACGTAGTTGGTCAGAAAAGTCTCAGGGGGACTAATCCTATCATACATGATTGAGGATTCATTTGTGTGGAGGTTATGTGAATTCACAACTTGGAGATGTATGACAGGTGCATATCTTGGGGGTCTATTCAATGCACGAGTCTTCCGGAAGTAGAGTCAAATCTGTAGTGTGTCAGAGTCAAGTTTATAGTGTGTCAGTGTCTTGTAATGATGCATGAAATTGACTGAGATGGAAGATTATGAGGTGTTTATGTTGTGTTAAACCTTGCATTTGATTGAATGACTTTGAATTGGTTAGCTTACCCTTTGTTTTGTTGTGGTTGTGTTTTCATATCTGTTTGTAATGATATTGTGTTTTTGACACGGGAGCAAATAGTGCTACAGATGGATCTGTGGAGGATTACTTGAGCTAAGTAATGTTGATAATGATAGGACTTATTTTGAACAATGTTTAGAAATGTATTGTAAATAGGTCTGACTAGAATTCTGAATGTATGATTTAAAAATATTTTAGATCAAAGGATGACTATATGGTGATGAATATAGAATACCTTAGCTGTATGGATGCTTTATTTTAAGGGGCGTTACAATATATATATATAATATATTTAAATTGATAGACTATCTATGAATTTATTTAATTCATAAATTAAGTTAATTACATATTTATATTTACTAAATAATTTATAATGAATTATAATTTAAAATAATTAATAACATATTAAATACAATTAATTACTTTTTTAATGAATAAAAGATATGTTTGTTCAAAAGCTATAAGTGTGTTAAAAGTTATTATATTGTATTTTTAATATAATAATGGCGTAATACCTGTACATAATATATAAATTACAAAAATATAATAAATAGAAACTTTTAACTATTTAAATTTGAGTATTTATTTTTCTTATTTTGAATATTACGTTTATATGTATAGACTTTAATTTTATGCTTTTATAGTTAATCATTTTTAAATATCTATTTTATTTAAAATATATATTTTAAATTGATTTCTTTAATTATTTTAAAGACATTACCTTTAATTCGGTGATGTCAAAGTTTTGAGCAAGTTAACTTCAGAAAATTAACATCATGAAATTTGTCTATTATGATCATCATGTTTTAATTTATTAATCTATAACTTCTTAAAATAATAAGAAAAGAGTTTTTTTTCATTCCCGAAAATTATAAATATTATTATTGATACGTGTAACTATTTTTTTAAAATATTATTCATTACAAAAAAAAAATATGATATTTGTAAAAGTGAAGATTGCAAGTTTTAGCAATTAAAAACCGTTACATATGAAATTTTTAACAATTAAAATAACTGTCAGAATTACATATATCAAAAACATTTCGTGACAAAAATATACTTTAAAGGTTGCTAGAGAAGAAAAAACAATTCTAACAGTTGAAAATCGCCACAAAATTTACATCATATTATGATCTTTTACATCATATTTTGAAAAAAAAAAATACTGTCGTAAAATATATCTTATTTTGTTATCATTTAACATTTACTAAAATATTAAAACGGTGAAATTTTATTTTGAAAATATTTTTTAAGATTCCAAAAAAAAAGTAATTAATTATTTTCAATAGTTTTATAACTAATAATTAAATTATTTAATTCATTTAAAATTATTTTAAAAGATACTGATAGTAATATTAATAATTTTATCATAAAAAAATTAATAATATAATGGTATATTATATCAAGTAATTATTTTAAAAATGTTTGGTTAAATATATTATAAATAATCACACATTCTTTATTAATAAAATTGTTTCTAACAAAATAATGTGAAATCAAATTACTAGATTTAGAAATATCACAATATAAAAATTAAATCACAAAATAATTTAAATCAATTTACTAATATAAAAATTTCAAAAGATACATGTTAAATCAGTCTAAGTAACTACTGAAATATTGCAATATATGTCTCAAATTCTATGAAAATTATTATCAAGCAAAAATTTTCCCCGTAATGTTGACACATCTTTTACACTCTCTTCATCCTGTATATCAAACTCATATTAGGTTAGTATAATTAAAAATAAAACACATGATTCAATTGTATTCAAGTATTTAAAAATATAATTTTATTTAACATATAAAATTTAAAGTAGTTATAAGTACATTACTTCTACTGTCAAACATGACACCTAACTTAGGATGAATATGTCCTTTCTTGATTTGAATGTATGCAAAATATGAAATTTTTAAATATCTTTATATTAATTTTTCTTAAATTAATAACTTTCTCTTTCAACGGAGAAATTTCAATCGGATCCGAATTTGAGAAAGTGTGTAAATATAAAGAGGCATATTTATTTCTTATCATTAATTTATGCCTGGTATAATATTTGACCATGAAAAAAATAAATAACTTACTATTATGAAAAATATGTAATGGCAATAGAAGAGAAAAAGAGAAATACCGAGCAGATTATGGAAAACTAACACCCGCATGAACAATAAGATAGAAATTAGTTATAACTTCACTAAGAATCATTCACATATGAAAGGGTGTGTCATGATTCATTAGATATGCAATGGCCTAAGGAACTCTTAGTAGTTGAATTCGTTATATCTTTTTATCATTTTTTTCCTTTTTTCTGTCTAAAAGAGTGGATGGTACTAAAATTTATAAATAATATATAGCACATATATAAAGCTTATGACTAGTATCCCTAACATTATACATATTAAAAGTATTGTCTAACAGCACACTGAACTAATTATGTTAAACAATAAAATTTGTAATTGTTACACTAATAGAAAAACCTCGCGGTTTAGGAGGGTCTACGACGCTGGTTTTAGAACTGTCGTAGATTTAACCGTTGTAGAAAATACGTGATATACGATTGCGGTTAAATAACCACCGTCGTATATATGAAATACCACTGCGGTTCATCAGAAATCGTAGTAAGAAATTTGTCACAATGCGCAACCAACACAACCAGAGTGTAAAGATCACCATTAAGGCGGTTTCTGGCTCACAACCGCCTTAAAAGGGATTTATACTACGACAGTTTTGTCCTTAACCAATGTAGCGAAAGCATTTTTTTTTTAAAATGTAGTAGTGAATAGCTGCTGCCCAAAACCTGCATATACTCAAAAGGCCACATATATTCCCAAGCACATTACATAATCAATCCCAAAACTATATACGTTATAAAAGGATGGAAGAAATTAAATTACATTTACAATTGGCAAAAGTATACATTATACCAAAACCATACAAGAAATTAATATGTACAAGTCATAGCTTATACATTATGTTACACTACAAGCTACTATGAGTATTTACTTCTCATTTCAATGAAGTATGTTGCCCATTCTTTTTGAAGTTCTTTTATGGTGTTATTGTGAAAAAAACTGAAATAGGAAGATAGTTTTATTAGTAACTAATCATAATTTTATCTTATTTGAGCACTTTTATACCTGGTCCCAAGAGTCAGTGATACTGATGCGGACTATGGTTTTCATCCAATGCATGATGTAGTATCCACATTCCCAACTTCCTTGTTGCTTGTTACACTACAATTTCATCAAAGTTAAATTATTAAACAAGTCCAAAACGAATTTAATAGGTTCAATTAAGAATTGAATACCTTAGGAAATATCCAACGTAGGCTTTGGGATGTGGATGTAGATCTTCCGCCAAGTATATTACATACATTAATTGCACTAAATAATCAACAATGATTAGTAACTTCCATATCATACAAACAAGAGTGATCTATTATTTAAAGTTAATTAAATCATATCCTTGTACTATTTGTTTCATATATAAATTTGGCTTCTTATGCAGTGAATAGAACCAAACCACAGTGTTATCCTCAGGACAAATAAGCATTAGATGCCAATGGGTCCTAAAATAGTCAATCCATTAGTCATTTTCTCTAAATTACTTAAGATCAAAATATAAAGAAAAGTAACTTACACATGAATAATAGGGGCAAAGTAAATCCTCTTTCTGGATTCTTGAATCCATCTCTATATATAAGTCTCGCAGTCCATTTTTTTTATTTCCAGACCTTTGTATACTTTGAGGCTCAAGGAATCCATAAATAACAGGATTCCCTGTGTTATAAGCTAAATTATTTATGTACCTGCATTGTTAATATCATGAATATCAGTAAAAACATAATTTTATTAAAAGAAATGTAAAAATGTTTATATTTATAGCATACTTACATCATCCATAACTGAATGACTGCAATGTTTACCATCTGGGTTCCCTGCACGACATCAATTATATCTTGTATGGATACGTACAATGGTATACCACCATTGTCCACACCAAATATTGTTTGATCCCACTCAATGGCACAAGGTGAATCAAACATGTCGTGGGAAAGCTTAAGCAACTCCTGAATTGGATTCACAATTGGCTGGAGTTGCTGGGGTGGTTGGGGCTCAGAACTTAAACCACTAAGATTTGGTGATTTTAGATTCCTCCCACAGTCCTGTAACCAAAAATACAAAATGTATTAATTTAAATAACATTAAGTGTAAATTTAAATAACATTAAGAGATATGATGACAATATACTTGATGTTTTTTATGAATGGCCTTGAGGAGATGTGTAGGCCAAACAATAAAAGTACCAAGTGCTTCCCCTACAAATCTAAACTCTAATGTGGGCACTGGCAACTCGGCATCTGCATGTCTAACTTCTTCGACGACCACTCTAGCAAAATCGTCTCCAAGTGGCACTGTGTGGATCATCAAACCTGTACCATACACTCTCCCAATCGCTACTAAACAAGGAGTATCTCCAACAAACAACTTACACCGATATGAAATATCAGTGTTTGTGTCCAACTCGTCCTCCATCTCAGCAGCGCAAATACCCTTTGTGCTAACTCTCCTAGGTGTAGGTAATACTTCCTCTTGCTACATAGGAGTGTGTTGTTGTGAAATGCCCATGGATTCAAGCGTCTGCTCAAATTCTCGTCTTAATTCTTATCATAATTCTCATTTTAATTGTTCTCTCATTTCAACTATGAAAATGTATTTGGCTGAGTTCAAGAGGGAACGGGGTGAATTGAACTTTAAAAGATTTTGCTTTTGAAATCACTTAGAAGAAACTATTTTAGAAACTGAAAATCTTTAATGAATCACAATGATGAAAGATATAGGATGATGCAGTGGAAAATAAACTGATTTCAAGCACGAATAAAGTGATTTATTTTCCTGGCAGAACAAGCAAAAGTTATTGATTACACCAATATACTTATAAACATATGGCAGGGATGAAACCTTGCAAATAAAATTGACAAAATGCAATATATGCAGATAGAAATAGAACAATCTTCAACAAGGTAAACAAAGTTCTCAAAATTAATACACAATTTGAGAATCAATGCATATAACAATCAAAGTACTCACATAAAGGCACTATTCAAAAACTGCAATTTGAACCAATACTAAAATTTCAGCAAGTATAGTTTTATAGCAACAACCAAATTAGAATAAAATCAGAACCAATTAAGCAAACAGTTCAGATTCAATCTCAAAATCGAATTAAGAAAAACCAGGTATATGACAGTCAATAATCACTAAAACAATATGCAGTAAAAATGCTTGGATCTTTAACAAGAATAAGCACAAATAATATTCAAATATAGCAGTTAAAAGACTTTCAAAACACACGACAAATTTAAAAAGATGGCTAGTATGTAATTAAGCAAAAGACTCAATGTACTTATGCTAAAAAGTTTCTATTAAACCAGATTTAAAAAACACCACAAAATCCAGCAGTTCAGGTTCAAGGATTATGCAGAAAAGTTTGTCTATTATGTGAATAATCACTTGATCAAACCAGGAACAGGAATTACACAATTTTAGTGTTCTTATATGTTATTAAAGAGCAACACAAATTCTACAGAGAAATCACAAATGAATGCACAATTTGATAAATTTCTATAGAGTTACAAATAGGACGCTGCAATTGAGAAAAGAACCAAATTGTATGAACAAAAATTCAGTAACAAGTGCAGAACAGATCAAGAATAAAGAGAAGGGTCAAGAAAGAGAGACACAATCAATTTTATATTGGTTCACCCTTCCTCAAGGGCTACGTCCAGTCTTCTTTGCCTCACTAGCAAAGAAAGTTCCACTACATCAATCAATTGTACAATTACAATTAATCAAATAGTTCTCACTCCCCGTAAGAACCAAAAACACCACTGAATTATTGAAACTACGCCCTGCAACCCCAATCAATTCAGCAAAAACACAAGGCTAAATCCTATAGCCCACACTCAATGCAATTGTTCAAGAATTTTACAAAATTACAATGAACACACACAAATCTTGAATCAAACAGGTTCAAGAAAGGTTGAGAAAAACTCCCTGATTAGCGCAGCAAAAGAGGCCTGTACACAGTCTTGAAGAGATCCAATAGCACAATACTTTTGGTCAAGATTGATTCTTCAAGTAAAAAGCCCCTTTCAAATGATCAAGAAAAACTCTAGGTTTTCTCAAAATGATTTTCTCACAGTAGTTCTCAATTGATTCTTAATTTCGTATCCCTATGGCGCACATTACAAAACCCACTGTTTTTATAATAGAAAAACCCAAACCGGATTTTGAAAAAATAGTTATTCAGTTCTGTCCAGTGGTACGAATAAATTGATTTAACTAAACCTGAAATCAACTTATTTCCGTCCAGTACCTTATTTTCCAAAACTACTTTTAACCAAAGTTTTACCTTATACTTTATGGTTTGATTTAATCATTTTAGACCATGTGCTAGTGAATTTCTCCTAAAATGTTCATAGGTTCTCTTTCACCACCAATCACACTCACTCACTCTAAGACAAAGCCTAAGACACACTTCCAACTTCTTGCTTGCTTTGGCTTGCTTGACTTCATCAAATCCTTTAGTCTTGTGAGAGTACTAACAAACTAGTTGGTCATTTGTTGTTGGAGTCGCAGAAGAAGACCGGGGAGCTAAGCCAAAATACTGTCTCACCCCTACACCATACCCAGCAGTCCGGACACGACCTAGGTGCTCTTCTCTCCGCTGTCAATATATCTTGTCTTCCTTGGTTCACAAAACTTCCCTATGAGCTCTGCTGCACCAGGTCATCCTATAAAAAATAATACAATATATGTCAACATTAAGAAATAAAAACGAAAACATTATTTGGTACTCAATTTATTAATAATAACTTACAATCCAATGGGCAATCTCCTGAGACTTTGCAGATGTCATCTACCCTCCTGGTTTAGTCCTAGCCAACTTCCACTTCTCATGTCAACCAGGAGGGGATGGAGGAGAAATGACATCATCTGAAGATAAAGTATCTTGTAATCTTTTGAACTTTTCTTCCATCATCTTCTTTATAATAAATCATAACCCCCCCTAAGACAATTAGTAGGGGGTGACATTCATATGCGCAATGTCTTGCGCTTTCCTCCTTTTTTCCTACAAAATAAATAATTCCCTTTGTGACATCATATAATTTAATTAATTTTTTATTAAGTAAAAAACAAACATGTCAAGAGGGATCCTCTCTACTTTGGACAAATTGTGTCCAAGTCTCTTCATCAATTCCATATTTTTCACAAGGGGACTTGCCCTTGTATTTTCCATAGATGTATGCACTGGTCAAGGTAACCTTGAATTATCTCTATTTTATGGCAATGGATGACATAATCTTCTTCCTGATGAAGCTGGATGTTTCAAACTCAAAGCTTGTATGCAAAATTAAATAAATACGTCGTTAAATATTGAACAAAATAATTGATCATGTAATTAACCTATAAATGAGTTACTTACACAAAGATCTTGCCAGATCAGATTTTTTTCTACTTCAGTGACATGATCCCAGTCTGGTACCAAAATAGATACTTTTGGTCGTGCTAAGACACCTAAATAACTTGCAAACTGGGCTTGATTAGGGCCTGAAGCCCTACTAGTCTGAGGACCTATGTAAACTGGGACTCTAACACCACCAATACGATTAATGGAAATAGCTCTCAAGCGTGTAGCTTCCCTGGTCTTCTTTGAAGAATCAGCCATGACCTGAAAATGAAAAAAAATATATGCTTAACATATAATATCAAAATTAACAACAATAAATCTTCAAATTAAATCATATCAATATTCAGATAACATATAAAATTAAATAGCCTAAACAAATAAATAAACATTACTTGTTTGTATTATGGAAGTGTTACAATGTTCTCCTATATTCCTTCACTGTGATCTGTCCGTGTAGCATGTACTTCATCAACATCATTTTCCTCATTCAATGGAGGTAACTGTCATTCAATGGAGGTAAGCCATGATGAAAGGCTCTTCCTTAGAACCTATCTTTGCGAGATCAACTAATGTAAAACCCAAGTCATCAAGATTCACTCTTATGTTACTACCAACCCATTTACACTTAAATACTGAAACTCTAAATTTGACATAGTCAACTTCCCAGATTTCTTCAATTACTCCAAAGGCCATCACAGGATTGTTATTTTTTGAACTGGCAAAGTGCATTGACTCTACCTCAAGGGTAACATCATTATTCTGCATTGTACTTCCTTAGTGTTTGTGTAAAAAAAGAACTTGTTAATATCATATCCAGACCATGTTATGACATCAAAGTTAGGTCCTCGTGCCAACCATTTCAACTCTTTAACATCACAATCCTTTTCACAATTTTCTCTTTAAACCATTTCAAAAACATCTTGTTATGTTCATTCAACAACCACTTCTCATTTGCACGTGGGTTTATTGACTTCAACAACATTTTGTGTTTCTCTAAGAATGGAAGAACATCATCGGTATTGTTCAAAATATACAAGTGTGCCTAGAGTACCTGTTGTTGATCTTTTCGAACTACCCTCACACCTCGTGTGTCTTTGCCTTCATGCCTTCCTTCATACCGAGACTTTGGGATGCCTATAGCATCTACTTCTGACATATAATTGTTACAAAACTCTATTACTTCCTCGACAATATATCTCTCAACAATAGATGCTTCAGGTCGATATGGATTCTTCACGTATCTTTTGAATATCTTTATGCATCACTGAATTGGGTACATCCATTGTAAAAATACATAACCACATAGTCAGATTTCTCTCACTAGATGAACAATTAAATGGACCATGATATCAAAAAAAGGAGGAAAATACGTCTCTAGTTGACACAAGATAATGATAGCTTCATTTTCTAATTCATTCAACCTAGTAGGATCAATTACTTTCCTACAAATAGCATTGAAGAATAGGCAAAGACAAGTGATGACTTGTCTAACAGTTTTTGGTAGAATTCCACGAATAGTCACTGGGAGAAGGTCTTGCATCAGAACATTACAATCATGAGATTTTAAGCCCATAAGTTTCAAATCATCCATTGAGACAAGGCTTTTGATATTTGAAGAGTATCCTTGTGGTACTTTAACTCCTCGCAAACACTTAAAGAAACTGATCTTTTAGATTTTGTCAAAGTATGACATACCGGTGGCAAGTAAGTTTGTTTACCATGAGGTTGTGGTTGTAACTCCAACCGAACACCCAACTCAACCAGATCTTTACGAGCATTTAGTCTATCATTTGTCTTTCCTTTAATGTTTAGCAATGTCCCAATTATACTATCACAAACATTTTTTTTCTACATGCATTACATGTATGCAATGTCTAACATCTAACTTTGACCAATATGGAAGTTCAAAGAATATAAATTTCTTCTTCCATATGTTTTTTACACCTCTATTCTTGAGAGTTTTCCCAAAAGTCACCTCTATGTGGTACACTTGGTTATAAACTTCCTTACCAATTAAGGGTTGAGGTGCACTTCTGTCCTCTTGACAACCGTTAAAAGCTTTTTTTAACCTGCGATAAGGGTGATTACGTTTCAAAAACCTTCGATGCCCAATGTAAGATGTCTTCCTGTCATATTTTAGTTGATGGTAATTGATATTCTCTTCACATATCGGGCAAGCATGATGTCTTTTAACACTCACTACAAGAAAGCATGGAATTAGCTACCAAAAGATGTGTGGGCTTTGTAACCCACGAAAAGAAGCATGGGCCAAACCCTTCCTATCATAAAGAAACCCACGTATACGGAAAAAAAATTGAAATAAAAAATAAATTCAATTTGTGTGGGTTTGCGTGGGCTAAACCCACGCAACCCATAAAATAATATATAAAAAATAAAAAGAAACATAGTGACAGGACAATATGCGTGGGCTCGACCCATGAAAAATAGAAAAAAAAGATCAAAAAAGAAAATAAATGGAGTATGCGTGGGCTAGACCCATGCAAAAAGCGAAAAAAATAAAAATCATACGCGTGGGCTAGACCCACTCACAATAAAAAGAAAATAGAAAATAAATGCATAATGCGTGGGCTAGACCCATGCCGAAGGTGAAAAAAAAGTTAAAATAAAAATAATACGCGTGGAGTAGACCCACGCACAATGAAAAATAAAATAAAATGTATTATGTGTGGGCTAGACCCACACAAAACGTGAAAAAAAATAATTACAATAATAAGTATAGTGTGTGTGGGCTAGACCCACGCAACACGCGAGAAAAAATTTAAAAACAATATATAATGAAAAAATAAATTTAAAATAAAAAAAAATAAATACAGAAAGTGTAAAAAAATTAAAAAATCATTTTTTTATGAATGAATGAAAAGTATTCATTTTAATAAAATAATTAATTTACAATTAAAATAAGAAAGTTCAAAAATTGTAGAATGAATTTTTTTAATTTATATTAATAATTATACTTTTAAAAAGTGAATTTAGTGATAAAAAAGAAAATAATATAAAATTTATGGTAAAATTAAAAAAAATTAAAGCATTTTGTATAAAAAAATTCATTAAAAGTTTTAATTTTAACAAAATGAATTGTTAAAATATTAAAAAAATTTGAAAATTGAGATAGAAGAATTTTTGTACATAAAATAATAAGTTAAAAATAAATGTGAGGATTTCTGTAATTAAATTGGGCTTATGAATAATAACTGGGCTTTTGGCTTAAGAATGCACGGTTTCTTCTTATACCTCCATACTTTCTTTCTACACCTTCATATAATTTTGAATTTTGTAATTTGTATTCTGTAAAAGGACTCTTTTCTCTTTGTGAAGATTTGTTATATGTTTGATAGTGGCATAGTAATGGTGAAGAAACGTAAGATCACCTGAGATAAGTTAAGTTAGAAGGAGGTCAATTTTTCTTTATATTCCATAACCTAGAATCCAAACAATTGTCAGAAGGTGTTTCTCTATGTTTGCTTAATCAATTATCATTCCAAAAGTGTCTCCTCTATTCTCTTCTCTTCACCATCCTCACTTTGAAACTTCACATTATTGTTTGAAGTCCTAAAAAATGTGCCTATCACCTCCTCAAGAGAACGTTATGTGAGTACTTATGTAATTAAATTAAACTTAATAACAACAATTGGACTTTAAGTCTAAGAATGATTTAATAAACTAAACTTAAGAGTGTAAATTAGGATTTAGCCTTATTAAGATGTGTTAATATCGTATAGGGTTGTGTTTAATAAATATGAGCACTTGTGTTAGGCTTAAGAACAATAATTGACCTTAATAAGACATAATCTATAACGAAATGAAATAAATTTTTTCAATAAATAAAAAATACTATTCAAATATGATTAAAGTGATTTGTTGGCTTCATATAAGATCAGCCAGCTAATTTTCAGTACTAACAAACTGAATTACACAATCACCATTATTGACATGGTCTCTGTCACAACCGGAGTCATGACGGGGATGGCGAACAAAATAAATTTTTTTTCAAAACTTCAAAATAGAGGAGTCGCCACCATAGTTTATATGGAAAACTATGGAAAAACCGGAAAATTGATAAAGCAAGTCTGCGAAAACAACATTTCGGATCTGGGAGTCAGTTACGTGTAGGGAAGGTATTAGCACCCCCACAACGCCTGTCCTAAGACGGTACCTTTAATTAAACGAGTAAAATAAATGTGATTTTGTAAAATGTTTATTTTTCCAAAGAAAAAAAAAGACAAAAATACAAATAAAAATAAAGAAAAGATTTTTTTATTTTGGAAAAGAGCCCGACAAGGTTTGACCTTGCTCCTACGTATCTCCATCAAGGGTGGAGAATCAGGGTTACGTAGTTCTTTGGATAAGATTGTTTGTCAGGTTGATATTTTTATTTGTGACATTTTTGTAATTAATTTTTTTTAAAATGATTTATTTCCAAAGTTTCATATTAAATATTGCATGATGCGTGTGGCCATTTAATTTTAAGAAACATTTGGAATAATAATATTACATATCGTATGACGCGTATGGCCATTTCATATCTAATATTATTAAAAAATATAATATTCCAAAATTTTATTTTTAAAATTTATATTAAATATCGTATGATGCATGTGGTCATTTGATATTTAAAAACTTTATAATAATGATATTAAATATCGTATGACGCATGTGACCATTTGATATCTAACATCATTAGAAAATATAATATCCTAAAATTTTATTTCCAAAGTTTTATATTAAATATCGTGACACGTGCGGCCATTTTGATATTTAAGAAACATTTAAAATAATAATATTAAATATCGTATGACGTGTGTGGTCATTTGATATCTAACATTATTGACAAATATAATATTTTAAAAATTTATTTACAAAGTTTTAGTAATCCAATTTAATTTTTATTAAAATAATGAAAAAATAATAATTATAACACAATAAAATAAAAAAGATAAAACATGCAAGATATAAGCTTAAAATATGGAGGTACACCAATAAAAAGGGTTGTAGTTTTTAAATGGCCCCAAAGGGCCAAAATAATTTTTTTATTTTTTTTTAGCTTGATGGTGCAATGTAATGTGGGGTGTGCGAATATGAAGGCCCCAACTCCACAACCCTAGGTCATCATCACCTTAACCCTAAGCCACCACCACCTTACTCCAAACCCATGTTAGGTCTACCAACCCAAAGCCACAGCGGTGACGGTGAAGAGGAGCGGCAGCGGCAGGCGGTGCGGCGGCGGCGGCG
>Ga0099825_1006619_pt1 | contig 14402 bp, 8 predicted proteins | sample SiratroredBW_FD_76838 | JGI IMG/M metagenome (GOLD analysis project Ga0099825, IMG submission 76838) | Root nodule microbial communities of legume samples collected from California, USA - Siratro red BW | ecosystem: Host-associated > Plants > Roots > Nodule | place: USA: California | collected... | reverse complement strand
ATACTGTCTATATATATATATATATATATATATATATATATATATATATATATATATATTTTTTTTTGTTTTTTTTTTACAAAAAAGAGTTATAAACACACACAAATAAATCATTATATATAAAAAAGATATATTTTATATATAAATATATAATATTTTTTTTGTGTGTTTTTATGAAACATTAATAACAAAAAAAAATAAAAAAATATATATATATATATATATATATATATATATATATATATATATATATATATATATATATGGACAATATTAGTTGTGAAACAAATAATCATCAATTATCAATGATGTTAATATTAATTATGTAACATCTAAAGTGAGTCAGTTCTACTTATGCATTTATGAAAGGGGTTATGTAAATCTTTTTTCAAGATTCATGAACCCATCATGTTTGAGATTACATTTTTTTGTTTCCATACTTTTGTATGACTTGAGACTCAAGAAAACTATAGATATCTACATTCTCCATATCAACAATTAATTTATTTATATTATCTACATTGTTAATAGAAATATGGGTGATAATGAATCAATTTAATCAAACATAAGTTTAATAAGTATTATAAACTTAGAGTGCACTTACATTATTCATAGTTGTATATAAATGCAGTGTTCAATATCACTCTAAATGGTTTCAAAGACCTCTTATGTGTTTATATGCATTATAAATTACAATTGGCAATACCAAAGATCATTGCATCCCAAGATATGATATAAGATGTTAGAAACAAATCATATGAAACATAACCAACTCTTGAATTACATTAACATTTTGTCTAGGTAATGGTTAAGGCTCAGGACTAAGATAAAATGAAATAGTGTTTTCTCCTTCATCTAGGATTCTACAAAGTATAATGACAAAATTTATGAGTCAATCTAAATACCATATACAGGCATAAAGAAAAATTTATCAAATATACTTGATGTTTTTAAAGCCACCTTAATTAGGTGTGTAGACTATGCAATGAATGTTCCAAGTACCTCTATTCCTAATTGAACCTTGAATATTTTGTCCTCATGAAGGCTACCTTAGTTATGAATTTCTCATTCATAATGGACATATTTGTGACAATATTATGCTTTTCAAAGGGAATTCTATTTCAACAAAGTTTACATCTTGTAAGATAAAAATGCATTTTCTAAGTTGAACAATTTTCACTCCTTTTTGTTCCACAAGAGTAGTAAATAAAAATGTATTTACAACTTTTACTATTGATTTATCTTTATTTCAATTTTGATTATAAGCATAGGAAAGTGACATGACACTCTCAAGTGATCACATGTAGGAGTTTTCCTTGGATCAATCCATATAGAGTCTTCCATTTGAGAATAAGATAGGGTGTCAAATTAATCAAGTAGCTTGTAGTTGAAATGCATTCATCCAGACATCTTAGTGCCCCCGCTACATTTAAAATATGTCTATGCTTCAACTATATTTTCCTATTCTTTTGTGGTGTGTTTGTGCATGACTTTTTTATGAATAATGCTATGATCATTAAAGTATCATTTTAAATAAGTGGATTGTATTACATTTTCATTTATAAATTATGGTTCAATTAGAGAAATAAATTTATTATTTTTTGTGACACTTCCTTCTTTTCACTTAACAAGTATATATAAACAACTTTAGAATGATCATCCACTAAAGTTAAAAAATATGATGCAACATATGACATGTGTATTTTATAAGGACTCCATATAAAATATAATTATAAAATGAAAAAAATGAGTATGCACAATAAGTACTAAAAAAAAACTTCTTTTTACTGTTTCACTCTTTCACATATTTCATAAGTTTTATTCAAACACTCACTCTTATGACTACTACACTTATGTTATAAATATGTTGAACAACTCTAAAGGGTGGATGCCCAATATGTTTGTATTAAAAAACAAGTTGATCATATGTGATGGTGCAATAAACTCAACCGCTCTAATCAACATCTTTGATATATGATCTTGTATTACTATCAGTAAATTGAAGAAAACAATTTGTTTCATCTATCATTTGTGATACAAATATCTAGTTACAATTTAAATTTGGTACAAAAAGGAAATTTTCTAGTCTAAGAATCTCATCACGAATTATTGTCCTTCCTTTGGTTGTCATTACTTGTTATTCATCTACTAATCTCACCAAACATTCACATCTTATTCTTTTTTGAGAAAGATTTTTTAAAAGCTTTCCTATCATATGGTTAGAAGCACTCATGTTTCTTATTCATGTTATATCTAAATCCTTAGAGTCATTTTCTCATTATCACTTTCCTTGTTTAATATCTCAACCAAACTCTGTTATTTATTGGTTAGACTAAGTAGATCAAATTTGTCAATTTCATTGTCTCAATTGGTTATATTGCTGCCTACAAATTGGGCTGCATGTAGTATGGGCCACACCCCATCTACCATGGACTGATTCTTCCTGCACCTTCATACTGACTCACTGCACTTCCATAATTTTACATATTTCCATTTTAGCTCTGAAGAAAAGATGAAAATACCCTTCGATAGTAACTGCAATTTATTTACTTTTTTTTTCTCTTCGTGGATTGTACAAACTGTAATGCAATTAAAAAAATATTATCATTGCAAATTGTACAATCCACAATTCTGTTTTTTGCACCTTTTACATTGCGGGTTGTACAAACCGCTACAACCCGCAATACATTTAAAAAAAATTGTATTGGGGGTTGTACAACCCACAATGTATTTATAAATATTTTGTATTGTAGTTTGTACAACCTGCAATGCATTTAATATATGTTGTCACCATGACACCACCCAATCATGTAATTAAAAGAAGAGTCTATTTTGCTGCCTGCAGGCTTATTCTCATTCTAGGTTTCGATCCTTTTTAAATGACCCATTAAATAAAGAGTCTCTTATGCTGTTCTAAATAAAGAGTCTCTTTGATTATTATGCTGAAACATTCAGTCCTCTTTTTTCATTGGTTCCATTTCAAATTCAATTAAATAAAACTAAACTAATTAAATTAAGACAAATGAAAAGTTTCATTAAGTTCACATTGGATTTCATTTCAAATTCAATTAAAATAAAATAAATTAAATTAAATTAGTTTAGTTTTATTTTAATTTAATTTTAGTTTAGTTTAGTCTAGGTAAGTCACACCTTTTTTCAAATTCAATTAAAATAAAATAAAATAAATTAGTTTAGTTTTATTTTAATTTAATTTTAGTTTAGTCTCTATAAGTCACACCTTTTTTTCAAATTCAATTAAAATAAAATAAAATAAAATAAATTTGTTTAGTTTTATTTTAATTTAATTTTAGTTTAGTTTAGTCTCTATAAGTCACACATTTTTTTTATAGTTACAATCAAGAAATGAACTTATATAGACTCTACATTTGCCTTAATTTAATTAGTTTAGTTTTATTTTAATTGAATTTGAAATGAAACCAATCAAGAAGGAGGAGTGAATGCTTCAGCATAACAATCTAAGAGACTCTTTGTTTGAAGTGGGGTATAGAGCAGCAGAAGAAACTCTTTATTTAATGGATATAGAACTCTTGATTGAAAATGGGGTTGAAACTTGGAATGAGAATAAGCAGCCAACAAAATAGACTCTTCAATACATGATTGGGTGGTATTAGGGTGACAACACATTCTTTTTTAAATGGTTTGGGGGTTGTACAAACCGCAATACAAAAAAAAATTATAAATACATTGGGAATTGTACAACCTGCAATACAATTTTTTTTTTTAAATGCATTGCGGGTTATACGGCCGCAATGCGATTTATACAACCCGCAATATAAAAGGAGGTGTAGAAAGAAATAACTACAGGTTCTACAATCCGCAATGATAATATTTTTTAATTGTATTGTCATTTGTGCAATCGGTGAAGAGAAAAAAATAATTGAATTGTAGTTAGTAACAACCAAGGATAGTTTCATCTTTTTCTCAAAACTAAAATGGGAATATGCAAAATTATGGAAGTACAGGAAGTCAGTATGGAGGTGCAGGAAGAATCAGTCCCTACCATGTCTTATTGAGGTCCCATGTTATTGGTTTCTACCACTAATTTCATATTTGAACAATTTTATCATCATGACACATCTTTCCAAAATGAGAGTTCACCATTATTAACTCTTCATTTCTTTTCAACGTTACACTTCTGTGATCACACTATGAATTATGGTCATCATATGATGATGAAACTTTTTTTTTTCTCATCAATTACAGGTTTATTTCTTTGAACACCTCATTTTTTTCTACTATGACACATCATGCCAAAATAGAATTATCTTATTCATTAAATCTAAATAGACATAGTACAAACATATTTAATTATCACATATATTTCACCAAGTATTATGCTAATAAATCTCGCACTCTCCTAAAGCAAGAAAATAAAAATATAAACATACTACATTTGAGAAATAACAATCCAATCATTGTTGATATAATTCCATATTAAAAAAGAAATATAGCAACAATGTGTACATTATATCTTCACATTTGCATCGTATCTTTCCATTACTTTTATTCTCTAATTTTATTTAAACCTTTTAATTCGTAACGAGAAAAATTTAGGTAACAGGTTTCCATGTAAGAAACAGAAGCTATTAAATTTTGTGAATGACTATTAAGTGGAAAAGCTTTGTATTTGGGTAAAATTAATCTTCAAAATTAGTTAATAATCTCTCTTCCAATTATATTAAAGTATTTCTTTATTAAAAATATTAGTTACAATAATAAAGTTTAATCTCGCAATTTTAATGTAGCTAAACTTTTCTTTATTAATGTGACTTTTACTATCGACCAATACAATATATAAAAATACCGTGTAAGTAAACTTTAAGGTGCTGATTGATTTGAATTATGATTTGGTAACCTGTTTTCCTTTTTACACAGTTCTGCTTTTTTAACAACTACTGTAATGATGTTAGAATCTAAGAATTTATATAAATTATCCAAACTTTTTACCTTCCAAATGGGCTAATTGGCAAGAAAAAGAAAATCTTGTGGTGCATTTGACACATAAGAGAAAGAGAAATATTAGGAGAATTAATTTATATTTGTCAGACAAAATTGAATTCAAAATGAAAAATTTCTCTTGTCAGGGCCTATACTACAGATTTCTTCAGTATGATTGAGGTGCCATCTACTCTTCTCACTTGTTAGTTGGTGAGGCAGAGGAGAGGTAAATGTTTTAGGTACAATCTATGATGTATCATAAACTTTTAACTGGAATTAACTTTTTGAGGCTCCATTTTGGTCCTAGTTTTATCTGGGGAATGGCTTTCTTCTGTTTCCTTCCTTTTATTATTGATTTGTTGCTCTTCTTCATCCTTAACTTTTGATTTCAACAAATGGGGTCTGAGCCTGTTCACATCTGACTGTTGAACTGGTTTCAAAAAGAATTCATCAGCTCCATCTTCTAGGCATCTGGCAGAAACAAAAAGGGCCTTGTTAGATTTGAAGTTCAGTGATTTGATGATGCCATCAAAATTTGTGAATTTTGAAATATCTTGATGTTAAGATTTGTGTCACAAGAGGTAATTTTTTCCCTCACCTGTTGATCCTTGATGGAACATTCTCTGAGGACATAATCACCACTGGTATGTCTTTAAGAGATTTAGATTCCTGCAAATCAATACTTTTTGTTATTTTTCTAGCATCAAGCCATAGAATATACCACCAATATGCACATCACAAGATTGGTTTGAGATTTGCTATCATTAAAGATCAACAAATATCTCACCAAGTTATATGAAATGAAACATGTTATTTCTGATACCAGGTCCCATAATTCAAAATTTTGATTAAAGTTTTTAGATGTACAAAAAATTTGGAATTGGACAGAAAATTCAAATTCTTTTGCCAAATATATAAACTAAGCCATTTTATGAGTATAAAAATCCAAGTAGTTTACCTTGATTTTTCTGAGCAGATCATACCCTGTCATTTCTGGCATACAGTAATCAGTTATGATCAGGTTTACTTCTACATCCTGCAATTACAATAACCAAAAGGGATTAGATCACAGATCATTCTAACTTTCCCATCAAAAAAAGGTAAAACTTTGTTATCATTTATAAATATTGCAATAAAATTGAACCTGATTGGCTTCTAAAGAAATAGTGGGAGGCTCTTCACTTCTCTTCTCATCTTCAACCAAACCAAGAAACCTCAAAGCCTTACTCCCAGAATCCACAGCAGTAACTGTAATTACAAAACATACCAAAATGAATTAGATTTCACATCAAGCAAAACCAGACAAACCACTGCAATATAGCTAGAAATTGAAGTCCATGTTTCCAAAAAAGAGGAAACCACACCACAAAACAACAAACTTAAAATGGAGAGAAACAAAAATTACCATGAAAAGAAGAGGTTTTGAGGAGTCTTTCAATCAACATTCTGTCAATAAGACTGTCATCAACAGCCAGAACATGAAACTGTGCCTCTGCAGCCATACCCATGATTGTGATAATGATGTGAAGGCCAAAACAGGAGAAGAATAACAGAAGAATAGAAGATAAAAAGGATGAAGAGAGTGATGATATGTGATGAAGGAGGGTGGCATGCACAGATTTTAAAAGGGGGGCACATCATGGTCAAGAAGATACAAAATCCACCAAGGAAATCTGACAGTTTGGAAAGCAAGATCCGACAGATTTCATCAAGAATCTGGCGGATCTTTTGGGTTGATTTTTGAATTGAAAAACAAGCAAAGAAAGTGCTGTTATTGTACCAAACTCAAAATCTGACTTGTTCATTATCACTATTATTATTTTCATTATTCTATTTGACCCTTTTGCTTAGGGTTAAAGACAAAAAACTATTGGGGTGTACCACACTGTTCTCTTCTCCTTAATCTTTCTATTACCCTTTCACGAGACCAAACTATTATTCTTAATTATCATAGGTTGTTGTCATTGTTCTTCTCACTGTTTTGAGTCGTGTGGACTCTATTCTATTCCATGCACGTGCATGACATGTTTAGCACTATGAGACCCACGTACCTGTACAACTATACAAACAAACCAGTACAAAGTGTAATTTTCCTTTACTAATCAAATGTTTGTCTCTACTCTTTTTCTAAGAGCCAATATTGACCTAATGAAATTATTTATACAATTTTCAAACTCATCTCTGTTGCTCTTTCTTGGAACATTCTCATTTATTCAATTATGAAAAAATGTGTCAAGCACACTCAGTTTTATGGTGTCATTCACTGCAAAATTATTATAAATTGGTTGGATAAGCTTTACATAATCACTTTAAAGAAAAGAAAATCAGAATGAAAGATGAAATAAATTTCTCTATAAACTAAAACCAGTTTATTATAAGTTAAAAACAATATGTTAAAGAAATTAATATAGGATAATTTTCATAAATATTGATTCATTTTAAATTGATTTTACTGTTTTATTTTTCTATTTTTTTTTTTTTGTGTGTGTTCTGTAAGTGTTTATAAGTTCATATAAACAAATCTTATGCAATTATTTTAATTAAAAATTATATCAATGATTTTAATTAAATAATGTTGCAAAAATATTTTTTTATATCAGAAAAGAGAAAGATATAATTATAAAAGAGATATAAAGGGTATCTTAATCCATATATAAAATCAGATAAAGCTATAAGGTTTTATAATGTACGTAGAATCAAAATCTTCGTAAAAAGTAAAAGAAAAATTTCTTATTTTTGCATATAGCCAGGAAAATATCTAAAAATAACAAAATCAATAGTTAAATAAAAGTATATAACGAGGATAATGATCTAAATATTACAAAATCTATAATTAAAGAATAAGGGCCACACAATCACAAACTACTTTTGTAAAACTATATTTATATTTTCACATATACTTACTAATCCCTTGTTTGATTTGTTTGTCATTTCCCGTTTTTAATCTTTTTTAACACGAACATGAACTTAATCCAAATAATTTAGAAAAAAAAGGTAGTTACAACTTAGAAGTCATTGATATTCCAAAATTATCCTTTCAGAAATATGCTGGCTTAAAAGAATACCCTTTTGTCTTTTCTGTCCGAAAAATTGTTCTGTCATGGGCATATAATTGACTTTCAAATTATGCCTTTTTAATCTCCATTTTCAGGGGTCAATATTTATTATTTTAAAAGATAAATATATAATTGGAGCATGATCATGTGGGTGATTAAAATATTACAAATATTTCACATTCTGATCTTTCGTTGCAGGTTATCTGACAGCATAAAAAATCGTTTGTGAAAAAAAATATTTTCATTAATATTTGGCCTGATTCGAGTTTTTGGTCAGTAAGTGAAGTATATAATGTCCGATCTGCGACAAGGCTTCCTGGTGAAGGGTCGTGAACCCGTTTGGGACACTCATAGAATCATTACGGAATATTTTTTTATTTTTTCTAAGAAATTTAATTTTTAATCTTTTAGTTTAATTTAAAAGCTTGTGAAAGTAAATTACAAATAATTTCAGTTCCCTTTTTAGTTGATTAGGTTAGAAATTGATTTTTTTTTTCTTTTGTTTATTAGGCACAAGAAAGGAAATATATAGTAAAAAAAATATACACAATTCAAAACAAAATATATATATATATATATATATATATATATATATTAATTTTATTGAAGCAGGAACATTTATTTATCTGTGATGATCGTATGTTATATAGGAGCATATGATACTATAAGAGAGACTATGGATAATTTCTTGCACTAAGCTAGATTTTATTAGCATTAGATATTTTGAAAAACATACATATGGTTTTGTAAATATATGTTTAAGATTTCACTTTAGAATGAGTATGTATTTTGATGCATGTTGAGCATGGGTTACTATAATACACATAGGATTATTTAAATAGAATATTACTATCATGGGGTGTTACAAGTTTAATGTCAATATCAGAATTAACAATATTTTCATTATTTTATATGTTAATTGTATTTATACTTTAGGAGTAATCATCAGAACTTTGTACGTTAATATTACCATAAGTCCGAACCTTATTTGTGGAGTAGACAAGGAAATATAAGTATGATTTATTTCAGTATCATGACTATGATCATGAGGAAATTGGTTATCATAAAAGGTGACATGTCTTAAAACATCAATCTTATGATTTTTAAGATTAAGGAACATAAAACCTTTAATGTGAGAATTAAAACCAAGAAAAATCCTAGGGACTATCTAATTTCTTTCTATTAATTTCTTTCTATTAGTGATTAAATTATTGACATAACATAGGCAACAAAAACATTTAAGGAAGAAATGTCATACAACTTTTCATAAAGAGATATGTTATCAAGAAAAGGTGTCAGAATGATCAAAAGAGTGACATGTAACACAACATAACACCAAAATTTGATAGGTAAGTTATATTGAAAAGGCAAGGCATGGGTAACATTTAAAATATGTTAGTGTTTTCTTTAGACAATGTCATTTTGCTCGGGGATTTCAATACAAGTAGATTAATGTATTATATCTTTAGAAGAGAAGTATTGTTTCATGGAAAACTCAACCACATTACAACTGTCCTAATGACCTTGATAGTGCAACTAAATTAACTTTCAATTTGAGTTATAAAATCCATTATATGAGTGAGTTTAAGATTTATTATTGATGAGAGAAAGTCAAGTAAAACATGTATGATCATCAACGGTAATAAAAAAAATCTTTGGCCATACGTAAAAAAAATATGATAAGGCTCCCAAATATCTATGTGAAGCAAATACAAATGTCAAAAAAACATGAGAATCACTCAAAGGAAAATGTAATTTCTTTTTTTAGATTGATGACAAGTATTGTAAACATTAGTATAAGTATAAATGTAAGGACAGTAGGATTTTATCTTATTTAATCTTTCAAGAGAAGGATGTTCCACCCCCATTCTAAAATGTTACTAGTTAAATGTTTTTAAAACTACAAATAGGTTACAATAGCAAATAATATGGTTGAGTATTGAACATTATGTTTATTAAGAATGTATAAGCTTATTAAGAATGTATAAGCCATCAATCACATCAAGTACACCAATCTTCTCTTTTATTTTCGTATCCTGTATAATACAACATTTTGGATGAAAAATCAGTTGAAAATTCAAAGAAGTTAGTTTGGACATAGAAGTGAGATTAAAAGAAAAATTGGGTATATAATTAAAATATTAGTGAGATAAAATTGTTATTGAGTTTCATAATTCTAAAATGAGTAGCATAGACATGTTGTCGAGTGGAAAGTTTAACAAAAACATGTTTTGTAGATTTATAAGTGGTGAAAATAGATAAAAAAAAGCACACACATAGTTAGTAATTCCTGAATCATTTATTCAATAATCTTTATATGAATTAATCTAATCATTAGAAAAATTCACCTAAATAAAAGATATAAAACCTATTTAATTCACCTAAAATTAGTCATGGATGCTATTTTGTTGTAAAAAGATTTTATAAGTGGATTAGGCGGTCTAATATTTACTTACACAAACAAACCAAACTATATGGTGTAAAACTATTAATTACCTTATCATCTAACATACCCTTTATAATGTTTATAATCATATTAAAGTTCAACAAGATCATCTGGTCTATATAAAATTATTTAGAGTAAGATATGTTGTTGAAAGATACTATTTTTATTCCTTTAAGCATTATTTAAACCATTTTATTCTTTAAAACGTTATTTAGACGACTAAAAGTAATATATTTTAAAATTAAAGAAATATAAACAGGTTTTATCTTAAAATGTCTAAACAAACTTGCAAAAAAGTCATTTAACTAACTCCTTTACTTAGATTCTTCGGATTTCAAGTGGCCATTGGCCAATCTAGAATCATGCTATATGAAACCCTATTGTCCCACCAATTAGAGATGATTGAATCTAATATAGTGGTCACCACCTCTACTATTAGGCTCCATGATCACTGTCATGAAGCAGACAAGATCAATAAAGGAAGGCCATTGACTCTAATAAACTGCACGCCTAATTGATAAAGAACAGTAGTGAAGAAATATCCAAATATTCCCATTAGGTGACCATTCATGTGGTGTAAAATTGTCTAAATAGTTGCTAGAAGAAGGACCCAACATAGTTTTAGACTCTTTTTTTTATTTGTTTATAGGACATAGTCTCCTTATACCAATGCATTAACCTAATTTTAGGATAAAATGGATACTCTAACATATTTTTAGGTTTAAAATGAAATATTTAATTTTAAACTAATAAAGATATTAGTCAACAAAATATAACTTACTAAAAGTAGTAAGTGAAATAACTTTAATGAGATTAATCATATAAGAATCAATAATATTTCTAACTAAGAACATAGTCATAAAAAAATTAATAATAATACTTTGTTTACTAAGAAACCTTATTAGACTGAGTAGCCAATTATTCAAGAATAATATTTTATATATTAAATTTAGTAAACTAAGGGACAATTTATTTAATTAAAATTAATAACTAATTAATTTTTAGAAATATTATTTGTCCAACCACATATAGAATAATTTTTATGAAATTATTTTTTTATCTCTCTCATTTACTTGTCATACGTAATGTTGGGAAACCAAAAACCAAACAGATATTATATAAAATTTTGTATGCGTATGACATCACATAAATTTTTTAGAAAAGAATTAAGGGCTTCTAAAAAATTAAAATAGTTTTTCTTTTAGAAGGATTTAAACTCCATTCTACAAAGAAGAAAAAAGCACTTTAGTCGTAATTACACTTTACCAACTAATAATAGAAATTATATAGATACAAATATAAATATGTTTCCTTGTAGGATGGCCTAAAGACAGGACTTGGACCACCTTATCCTAGGGACAGCCATGTGTTTTGTATCTCCAAATTACAAACCTGTATAATGTTTTGTTCATCATTTGTTGTTTATTACAAAATTTGATTTGCTCTACATGATTATCAGTCATATCAAATGAAAATATAAAAGAATGCTTCAATCCTTTAACCCTAATTTGGAACTGTTGAAGAAAGGTATTGCTTGTGTAGGCACTTTACGACGAATATGAAAGGAATATATAGAGGAGACATTTTCAATGTCCTATGAAGAAAAATTAAGAGCAATTATGTTGGTGTAGAACTTTTAATTCATTGACGGTGTTTATTTATTTATTTTTATTTTTTTTTTGTGAGGTTTACAGAGAGTAGGAACAATTTTCTTTTAATGGCCATCTATTTTTAGGTTATGGGTGGTTTGATGACATCTCGAATGTGTTGGGACAAACCCTAAAAAAATTGGCAGGATGATTCCAATTGAGAGAAATACAGGGTGCTTTCAATAGATCATCGAGTTTTGATATTTGTCAACTTCAAAATGAGATGAGGGGGAAATAAGAGAGATAATGAGAAGAAAAATAGAGAAAGAAAATAATATATATGATTAGACATAAAAAGAAATTTTGAATCTCTACTCCAAATCTGTAACTTTATCATAAAATGAGAGATATTACATTGATTTTGTGGTAAAAAATAAAAAATATAAGAAAGGAAATCTATAGGTTGTGAGTTTAAGTCTTTCTACCAATGAAAAACAATTCATTAATATTTGTCAATAATTTTTTTTAAAAGGAAATATCTATTTAATCATTTTGTGTATTATCCAATTTTAGATAGAGTATACAACTGCATGTATCCATCTCAAATTTAATATTATAATAATATAGTTTATTTTTACTTCAAATTTTTAATTTCCTTTTTACTAACTAATTATTATATATTATTTAAACTAAATATAATTATAAATTTATATATAACTTATTAAAATATATATGTAATTATAATGCTATAAAAAATGACGTGATGGCTTTCCTAATGGTGTCTTTATACCTGATAAAATCCAATAGTTACGAAGACGAGTGTTAAAATTTTGAACCTATTTGTCTGTATCAAAACTCCAACTCACGTCTTTGGAGAAACTTTGAGAGCTAAAAAAAAATAACTCACTTCGATGTTATGCTTAGATATGATAAATGACGCAATTGAAAAGAAAGAATTAGAAATTTGGCTTAATGAAAATGGGAATAAGGATAAAAAGAACGTAAATACACATGCATATTTAATAAATATATATATGGTCATTTGTCAAATTTAGATTGGTCTCCCTACTTTTTAAATTGACTTAATTATCAAATTTTAAAAATTGTGACTCATAATTAAACGTTAAGTTTAACTTGTAAGGAGGATTACAATAACAATTATTTCAAAGTTGGAAAATAAATTTTAGTATTTATTGTCACTATTTCGTACTCCACTTTGTTATTAGATGTTTGGAAATTAAAATATATATTTTTTAGTTAATATATTTCTCAAGTCTTTCAAGTACTAATATTGATATAACTTTCTCTTTTATAATTATTGGTTTTTAAAGTCATTTATGATTGTAGTTTAATAGTTGACAAAGTCAGCCAAATATTATAATTTGTTTATTTATATTTGATGTTAGATTCCAACAATTCAATAGACTAAGTGACTTATAAGATTGATTTTTCTTAGAACTTTAGAAATTAGATAATTAACTTTTACAGTTGTCTATTTTTATCATAAATAAGATATGAATAAACGAAGTAAAATTTGGGATGTTCTAACCTTTTTCCAAAAAAACTTATATATATATATATATACATAGTCTCTAGGTAATACTACTATAAAACTACTCACAAACTCATCCCATCAACATTTCAAAATCTAATCTCTCCGAGAAAAGCTATTAATTATGGACAAATCTTTTAATGTTGGGTAGTACGTATATTTTTTATTTTTTTTAACCAGTACAATATTTGGAAGTTATGTACTATGGTGAACTTCTCAAATAAATCTCACATCCAACCACTTGTTCACCTTTTTCAAAATCACTAATCTTCTTTGTTCTCTATCTTTCTTTTATTCTAAAATATCAATCTTACTTCTTTACATAATAAAATTTGTAAAATATAATTGATATGATCTATGCTTGGCATCTCTACAACTATCCATGCAAAAGAGATATGTAATACTTAAAGTAAAAGGACGCACTATTAAAAAAAAGGAAGATGTCAAATATTTTGTTTAGGCCTTTTAGCCCTAGATATAGGAGGGTGATTTCTTAGTTTATTAGTGAATACAAATATGAAACTACTTATCAATGTAGACAAAATATATATATATATATATATATATATATATATATATATATATATATATATATATATATATATTATTTTATAATTTTTTATATATATTTTTTATTTTATTTTCTTTTTTTTATCTTTTTTTTTTTTATAATAATAAAAACATAAAAAGAATATATATATTATTCTATTTTTAATTATAAAATAATATATATATATATATATATATATATATATATATATATTTTAATATGTATAAAAAACATATTTTTAAAAAAAATT
>Ga0099825_1006613_pt1 | contig 14410 bp, 9 predicted proteins | sample SiratroredBW_FD_76838 | JGI IMG/M metagenome (GOLD analysis project Ga0099825, IMG submission 76838) | Root nodule microbial communities of legume samples collected from California, USA - Siratro red BW | ecosystem: Host-associated > Plants > Roots > Nodule | place: USA: California | collected... | reverse complement strand
ATGTAGTTAATAAAAAATAATAAAACTGTTTAAGTTTAGTTTTGAAAATAAAGATTTTTATTTTTTACATTATTTTATATAAAACTCTACTTTTCTCTAAACATCTTAAGAATTTTCTTTTCTCCTTTTCGTATTTTCGTACTTTCAAAATTAGGATACAGGGGGAAGTAAACCTAAATCAGGTATAGATTAAGTTGGAAAAGTTTAATACCTTGTTGCAGGAGATTTTACTCGTTAGATAAAATGTTTCTCTTTTTGAAATTCAATCTCAATCAAAATTGTATCGGTGTAAAATTATTTTACTTGTAAATATAAAACATTTTCATTCTCCGATTTTATTAAGATTTCAAAACGTTTTCTAATTGATTTTACTAATTGCTTTTATTTTCTGAAAAATCTTTCTCACACTATGAGATGGTGGTGTAATATATATATATATATATATATATATATATGTTGAGCAGGGTTTTTTTTTTTAAATATAAAATAGAGTTGTTAGAGGTGTTCTTAATTTTACATGTATTTTTTTAAGGACAGCTATAGTAATAATATGAATAGCTTTTTTTTTTTGTTTTTTAATATTCAACATGTTTTCTATGATAAGATTGGACATTATTTTTTGTTATTAAATATAATTAAAGAGTTTTAAAAAAATTTAGTTAAAAGTGGCATTCTTATTTATTTTGTAAGGCGTTTTGATTTAACTCATGTCATATTTAGGCTCTTAGAGATAAATGGTTGCAAATTTATATTATTACTAAATTTCACCTTGACTCATGTTTTTAAAATAATAACTATTTGATAAATTGATTAATTTAAGTATAGAAAGTATGATTAAATTATATTATAAATATTTGGTTAGACTTTTTTTATAATAGATTTAAATTCATTGTATTAATAATAATATTTTTCATTTTTGCAATAATGAATTTAGTGTGTCTCGCACACTTTTTATTATTTTTTTTTATCTAATAATAATTTTTTACGACAAATGATCGATGAACATAAGAATCCTTGAGATATCAAAACCTATAATAATGTCATCTTTTAGTAAAAAAAAAAATCATACGAAAAATATATTTTAAAATATATAAATTATACTTTATATTTATAATAAACAATTCAAATTATATAAAATTGTTTTTATATTGAGAAGAAGAATAGTTAAGAAAAACAAGTGTATAAATAAAAATTAAAATACACCTGTCCCCGAAGGTAAGAAATAATGATAATAGTGGAAACTCTAACTCTATATAAGTTGATAGTTCTAATTAACAGTATATGAGTAGATTACGAACTAGGTTGGATAAATATTTTTTAAAAACTTTAATATCTTTTCTTAAGTAAATAAATACTCACAAAATGTAGTATGCATTTGTAACATTTTTCTTAATTTAAAATATAAAAAAATGTTTTTATATGTAAACATTCAGTTGTAATTCTCTAGTTTTGAAAGATAAAGAAAATATATTGAAAAATGTCCAACAATTTTTCAATTGACGCTCTAACTGTATAACTATTATATTTTAAGGAACACAATTTTAACAAAACAAGTATATTATTCTTCAAGTTTGTTAAAGTTATTTTAATCAGAAGTGTATATTATATTTTAAGTTCACGTAAAATTGCTTTGACAATTAAACTCTTTAATAAATATAAATAATATTTTACTCTAAAAAATAGGAACTATATCTCCTGTTTATAGAAAAAAAAAATAATTTATTAGTTATGTAATTTAACAAAAAAACATTGATTACTTAAAATAAAAATGGAGTATTTTGCACTTAAAACTTATGTAAACTCCCACAGAAGAAAATAAGGAAAACATTGGATTACTCAAACTTTTGTGTTAAGGTTTCGATACATAAACAAACAAACCTCTCAAGTTAGTTTACGAGGAAACTAAAAATAATGTGTAAGCAATGTTTTGAGAGTAAAGAAGTTGAACCAAAGACCCTGCTCAAACTGAAAGAAGGTGGGAGGGGAACAGAAACAATTCATGTTTCCAATTTCATTCAAGAGCTTTCTTCTTCTTCTTCTTTTTCTTCTTTTTCTTTTTCTTCCTCTTCTACTACTGTAGGTTCCTCAGATGCTGCTTCTGCTGCTGGTTGTGGTGGCTCCTCAAATAGAGGCTCGGGAGGTGTAGAAGAACCAGTCCTCTTGTGTGCAGCAGCTTGGAGCACATGGCTGTAGTTCCCTTTCTCCATGAACAGTTGTGCAAAGTGGACTCTGCAGTAGAGGACACCATCAAGGGCAGCATAGTTTGAATGTGTCAGAGGGCACCCTGCATGAGCACACCTGAAACAAGTCTTGTGGTAGCATTCTCCTTCCAGTGTCACCTACCAAATTTCCATGCATGGTTAGTTTAGTCATGTCAAAATTCTCTTTCATGTGATCTGAAACTTTTGAAAATTAATTGTGAAAATCAATGATCTTATGGTTAAAACCCTAATTGAATTAGAGATCAGACCTTTCATGGACTGTAAATTTTATCTTATAAATTAATTTTGTAAAAATGAGTTAAACTTAAAATCATTTTCCAGAAATATGACATTACAAACCTGTTCTCACTTTTTCATATTGCATGGTGAAGATATGAGAGATCACAAACCTTTTCAAGAGGATAGACTGTTTTAGCACATGTTGCACATTTGTCCAGGGTTCCACTGAACATGGAAGATAGCTTGCTAGGGGTTCTATTCTGTTATTGATCATGATATAACTTGCATGTTAGAGAGAGAACACAAGAATACATAATTATATACATAGGAAGATATGTGTAAAGAAAGGATAGGGAACATACGATTTCGATTTGTTTCTCAGTAGACTTTGCTGCAACATTTAGAGTCAAGAAAACAACATAGCTTCATTAGTGTAAATAACAGAAGCTGACATGATCTTAGCTACTTGTAATTTAATGTAAGGTGGGATGAGAATTATTATGAGAATAACACAGAGTTTGGCCAAAATATGCTCTTCCTCTTACCGAAGTTCTTGCTGAAATTGCCAGATTCCTTGAAGAGTTGTTCAAAATGAGGCTTGCAATAGAGAACTCCATCCATTGAGGAGTATGTGCACATCTGATCAACATTGAGTAGTATATCAATGGCAGTCCCAATTTGTGAACAATGTTTAAAGGAGAATTTGTTAATATAATGTGCGTGAAAAGAAAAATCCCAAATAACAAAATCTTGGCTTTAAATCTTTTGATATTATCCACACCCATATGATAGTGATCCAAAAGAAATATTTGGTTTCTTTTTATTTCATTATATGCATTGTTTTCATTTCTTTCCTTCATACATTCCAAATTTCATCAGGTAAATTTTGAAAACATGATTTTGTTTTTACAAATTCCTTCTCAAAGTCATCAAATCAGAAAAGAAGTAACATTCTTATACCTCCTCATTTCAGAACAATTACCATTTTCGTATAATGATTTAAGATAAATTACCTTTGACCCTTTTAACTATGATCTTTCTCATTCCACATTGGAGTTACAAATAGACAATAGTAAAATCAAGAAGGGAAGAAATCAAGAGAATGAAGGGTATTATACCGTGAGATATCCCTTGCAGTGACTGCATTTGAAGCAGTTCTTATGGTAAGGAATGCCTTCAAGAGTTAACAAGTCAACAACATAGACAGTCTTGTCACATGCCTTGCATTTATCAAGAGTTCCAGTGAATGACATGCTTGTTTTTCCCCTTCCTTTATTGCTTGTGCTTTTTTTGTGTTTTTTTTATTCCCTTTGGGGATGTCTGAGGAACAAAGATGGGTTGAACAAGAATGCACACCTCAGACAAAAGGGAACTGAACAAAGTCTTGGATATGTCTGAGCAGAAAGTGACTTATATCAGCATAGGTACAGGTTGTAAGTGGTAAACAAGTGATTATAGACCCTAAAAAATGTGAAACAAAAATGGAAAAGTTATGTTTTATTTGTGGATATGATCTACTTGAATGGAGGGAAAAAAGGCTTGTTGGTTTGACCACTTCAATTAGAAGAAATTATTGGATGGAACAAAAATAGCTATTTCCAACTTTTCTTTGGTTTACTATTCTGGTAATTGAAATGTGGATTTGATAATTAAGAGGTTAATAAAGCAAGTTAAAAGATCTTTGTAAATTAAGAAATTATTTTTATTTTTAGCATGTTTTAATTTGGTTAATTCTATACTGATCAGGCTCCTTCTTCTTCTCCTTCAATCTTGAATCTAGAAACAAGAAAATAGTTCCTCCTCCCCGGTATTGTAAACAGTAATTTAAACTAAAATTGATTTATTAAAAATAATTATAGAATCTGAGTTTAAGTATAGAGCAAGGTTAAAATAAATTTTAATTAGCAAAAGTCGTCCCACTTCTATAAATTATTTTTTGATTATCAGCTTTTAGTGATACTGTGTGAAATATATCCATTAAAAATCATAAGTATGTAGTAAAATGGTATAAATCGTATAATTAGAGAGTGCAAATATGTAAGTTCTTAGAAGTAAAGTTGTTCAATAATTCCTTAAATAATAAAATAAAATAACAATCATTAATTATTTCTTTCACAGTTTCTCTATATGTGCATAGTCATGCTTCCTCAGTGTTTGAAGAGGGATTTATTAGAGAAATTAAATTCCAATGAGCTCCAACAATTTATATAAGAGATATCACCTATTATTCAAGATCTTAACCTAACATTTTTATTTTATGTTATTTAACTTCAATCAATGTGAGATTTAAACTTACTGCATTCTCTAACCATGCTCATCATTAATTATATTATCTAGGAATATAACTGAGAAAAAAGATAGTAAAATATATAGTATTTGTGAATTCTTTTGTGTATTTCTTAACCAGGTCTCTTATATATAGTCAAATATATAATGAGTTCTCACTGATATTAGGTCTCTTAGCCAGGTCATCAAAGTAAGGGTATTTCTTATATATTTCTTTACAGAAACTTGTTTCGAAGGTTCATTTGATTGAAAAATAAATAAAATCAGCATTGATGTATTTAAGCATAGTTTGTTTGTTAATGATATTAGTTCAAGTGCATTTTGCTATCATTTCTCCAACTTTTCTCTAGTTTTTCAAGTTTCTACTTTGTCCAAAATATTTTCTCCAGTGTTTTATCTTCTTACATGAATTGTATTTTCAAATTCAGTACTAATATTTTCAATCATTTATCAACAATTATATTTAAGTAGGTATTGAATTGTAAATGTTTTTTAACATAGCATTACCAACCTCCAAAGATACAAAACTAAATGTCTTCTATTTTATTTTTTCTTCTAGCAAAGTTCATATAATAAATTTGCTTAGCTGCTATCTGTAAACAAGAAGAAAAAACTAAACAAAAGGCTTTCCACATAATGTTTGCCATTTATTCAGACTCATCTAAGTATGGAAAAATTAGAGCCCTGCTTCAATCAAAGCAGTTCCAAGCTTCAATAAATTTTATCACACTTGTGCAATGTTCAATTCCATTCCAGTGATGAGACCATTACCACTTAGTGGTAAATCACACAATCAAGGAGGCAGCACAACCTGTTGACACAGTATTAGATCTGAAATGGTCTTTCCATGCCTATCAATTCTTCTAGAACAGTTGACACCCCCATCCAGGATGTTCCTGACAACAATGTTCAATGACTGGATTCCCTTGACTTCATATATCTCCACTATAACATTTTCATTGACCCTTTTGTCTGTTCGATTTCTTGCATCTAGATCAGAAGAAAGAGACAAATCCAGAAGATGGGAGACCACTGATTTTACCCACTCAGATGTAATAATTAGTTTCAACCTCTTATAATCAAGAGGAAAATGTGGGATGAGGGAAAAATTTATGTCATTTCCTTTATCTCCAGCTCTGCTGTGTGCTACCTTGTAAAGTGGAATCTTCTGACCAGATGGAGCAGGTGAATGTGAGCAACTACTACCAAGGAAAGCAAATTCTGAAGAGGATTTGCCAATTTCAGCCTGTAGCTTTGCTGCCAGTGTCAATGTGTGCCTCGTATTGTATTCAGGATTAACTGCTTTGTTTGACTGACTCACTGTGTTCCTCTTTACCCCGGTTCTCCAGAAAACTTCTTCTCGCTTAACCTGTAAATAAATCTAGCTATGATGAAGAGTTCTGGCAAAATGGTAAATGAATTTTGCAATAAGACTTAAACCACTAGCACTGCAATTACAATAAACATCTTCAACACATAACAAGTTTAATTGAACGTTCAAGTTTATTCTCTGACTTCAGCACATAAGGAACACTTCAGTAAAATGAAATGCTTAATTTCTCATTACCATTTTGAGAAATAATTTCCTAGTTCTCATTTCTTAAGGTATAATGTTGATTGAACAATTAAGCCTTATTCCATTAGAAAAGACTTTTACAAATTATTCTACTCAAAATTAGGTGTTTGATATAGCCCACTGGAGTCTAACGGGTCCATGTGCGTAAGTATAGTCCTAGTACATGCATATACACCACTGTGAGTAAATCCAAGAGAGAGGAAGGGGGAGGAGAGTATACCAAATGTTTTTGTAGAAGATTCTCCTTCTTATATCCAGTACTGCATTTAAATAAAGGATATGTCAGCGTCACTAAAGATCTACTGCAGAAGCAATACTGTGTCTCAAATATAACAGCATTCAAAACAAAATGAAGAACCAATATGCAGATAACTAGTACAACATAGCTAGCTCTTCAAAGTTTAACCACCTAGTTTCAACTTTTTGTCACAACTCCATTCACAATTGGTGTTTTCCAAGTCTTGAATATCAAGTTTGTTTTATAACATTGCGATTCTAATACCAAGTGCAGACTCTGATAATCCAATCAGCGAGAAGAACAATTTTGATAAAATTACAATTTCACCAGCAATCATCAAATTAGAGGAACATTGGTTGTCAATTCAACAGAGTTATAATTCTACACTACAAAAATTGGCCATTAACAATTTTAATCAAATGAATGCAGAGGCAAATTTAAAGTAACATTGACCTGATACCACCACCACCAGCTGGTCCATTTGTATACAATGCTATAAATTCTCTGGTAAATTGGACGGCTTGTTCCTTCTGCTCAAAAAGGCCATCCATGCGTAGCCTGATATCTTCACTAGTTATTTGTGACCGCTCATTTCCATTGCTGCTGGTAGCTTTAAGACTATCAAACCCAATTATATAAGAAAGTATATGGTGATTAAGACCAGGAAATGTTTCTTCCATCCATGATCTCACCTAATTAAGCATGTGAAGAGACCAACATTAATTGATAGTAATCTAGATGTACCTCCAAGTCTTATCAAGCAGTAGAATCAACATAAATTATAAAAAAAAAAATGAAGCTAGATCACTGATCTAAGTGTTCCTTATAAGTTTTTAAACGTTACCAGAAATTCTGCTGCTTTAGCACGTTTAACACATTCATAACCTCCATAAGATATCTCTCCCCATCCTTTCCATCCACAATCCTGTAAAAAGTATTTAAAGCAGCAATGTAAAGATAGGTTCAGTGAATCAAAAGAGAATGATTCAGACATGTACCAGTGGGACCAGCTGCAAAAGTTTATCTGGAACTGATACAGTAGATGGTTTTGCCCCAAGACAGAGAACTCTAGAGCTTGATAATGGACTGAAAGAAACATCCTGAAAATTAATCACCTGTTGAAGAACAGTGAGTTTTTTTTCTTTCTTTTTTGTTGTATATTCTACCATCAACTTATATAAATGTCCAGTGCTTCACAACTAAAATTTAGCTTACCACATCAGGGGTTACATAAGCCTCTGGGTCTCCAACCTCATACAATAATTGTTCAGCACAAGTACTGAAATTTAAAACTCCCCCACTGCCTTCAGCCTTTGCTACACATACTTGGCCATCAAAACAGATTTCAGCAAACGGAAGTGATAAATCCAGTAGTTGCAGGAAGGACATATCTCGGTACTGGTCACCTAAACCAAAGAAGATAGAGCTTAAAGAGTATCATCCGATTCACTCAACCCATCGGCACAGGTTTTATCTCAAACCAAGGGTAGAGAGATAAGCTATATTAGTAGACCTGGATGCATGAAATATCCTCCTGTGAGTTGGCAACCACACTCTAGAAGATGGCCAGCCAGAGAACCTTGAGCTAGATGTTCTAATTCATCCCAGTTCCATCCTAGTTCATAAACCTACCCATACACCAGCTTAATCCTTCAGAATTATGTCCCATACTAAGTTACAAAGAACTGAATAATATAATTCAAAAGAGTGAGAGATTGAGAATGAAAAGCTAATACAATATCTTTATTAGAATACTTATGCTTCTTTGTTTGTTAGTATATAATATTGGTCACATTATAAGAAAAATGTAATTTGTTCTGTACAAAAAGTCTAGAACTTTTCTGAAATAAAATATTAATTAATGTGAAAATTATTAATAACAGGATAATAAGTTATTTTTCTCTCTCACTATGTTTGTTTATGAGTGTCTTTAGCTACTTCAACAAAATCCACCTGTCATATCCAAATTTTCAAAATGCAGGAGTTGCCAGGTGATGAAATATGAATAGTTTTAAGGTCTAGCATGTCACCTCTCACAAGTTGTCCATATTGAAGAACGAATTCAGTCACTAAAAAGCAAGTATTGATTAAGATGGGGAATATGAAGGAAAGAACAGGTCATACCATAGGTGCTAAGAATAAAGCAGCATCTGCAGTTCTCGAAGTAATTATTACATTTGGTTGGTACTTTTCAAGGCAACGAACAATGGGAGCAGCTCCCAAGTATGTGCTGATACCCTTCGCAAATTACAGCCAAATTTAACATCCAGATTAACTCATTGTGGCAAAGTGAATAAAAGATGAGTGGATAACTAAATTTGATCAGATTATGCTCATTAAAATATTATAAACAGACAGACAAGGTGAAATATAGTGGTCCCTTTATATAGTTCAATAAGTAAATGTGTTTGGTTTATGACTTGCATGCATTCAAAGTAAATTGAGTGGAGAAGTATGTGAGAGTATGAGTTGAGATGAAAGTTTGGGTCAAATATATGATTTGATTACATCAGGATATATAATATGATCTTGTTAAATTAAATAGCGAAATATCTTACCAAATATTTCTCATTATTAATTATTGATTTTGTTCCTTATCTCTTCTTTGTAAATAAAAAACCATACTCATGTATAATACACACAATTACAAGTATTCCTTTCAATATGGTATCACAGTAGTACCATCATCCGTGACGTGTTTTGTCACTAATATGTTATTATGTCTATTGGGTCTTTTGAGGGGGTTTCACATAAGAGATCCAACAAAAATAAAACATGGGTCAAATTCATACAAGGGATTGACACTCCTCCAACCCAAAATCTTAGGCAATAAATTTGTTGATATTCTTTTTTATATGTTGTTCAACTTTTTCATTTCTACTAAATTTAGAACTCAAACTCACACTCGGAATCCTAACAATGACCCCTTCAAGTGTGAGTTTCTTCCACATTGGTAGACTCCTTTCGAACTTAACCATGAGTACCTCGCTAGTACTAGAACTTTAGTTACACCATCATTCATCATAACGAGACACGCTTGCCTGAAACCTCCGCCAAAAAGACTTTCAACATAGAGTCCTCTCTTATATTGTACTTGTCCAAGTTAGTCACCAAGATGAATCATCAACTAATACCACTATTGAGTCTTTCAAGGAAGGATTCAAAAGGGGAGATTCAATGACAATGAAAAACAAGTCAAACCAATGTAAGGGAAACTAAAACCTTAACACTCTCAAAACCTTAAGACAATAGGTTTGTGAGTCATCTTCTTTATGTATTGCTCAACTTTCTCATTTCTACCCGATGTGAGACTCAAACTTACTCTCAGATTCCTAACAAGGTTATGATTTTGTCCCCTAGATGCATTGGTTTTGATTGTTACTTTGACCTTCTCTCTCAAGTAAACAATATTTGTTTCAAAACTTTTGCTTTAAGAGCCCCCATACTCTCGGATAGTTGTCACACCCTTCAAGCATTTCTGCTATTAAATAGCCTCCGCATCTTTAAACATTTTTGCTCTTCGAAAGTCAATTCTTTCTCCATGTACTTTTGCTTCTCGATAGTTGTCATGTACTCCGAGCAACCGCTGTGCTCTAATATTACTTTCTGCTCTCTAACAATAACTTCATTTGCAAGCATTTTTTGCACTTCGGTAGTTGTTATGCCCTCTGAGTTTGTTCTCTGATAGCTACAATGCCCTCCGATCTCTAACTCAACCCTACAATTTGAGTTGCCTTTCTCTGGCAACCACTATGTTGCTTGACTCATGGCCAAGGTCATCATGTGCCACAAGCTTCCTGGCACGTCATCTTGACATACCTTCATTGAATCAATGTGTGAAGCTTTATTAGCTCCAACAACCAACTCACTAACACGTTCACAAAGTCTCTCAAATGGTCACGTGTTGATTGCTAAAAAATCCACATCGACTAAAGATATGATCAAATTATAGTATATAAGTGGGTATAAACCCTTATAAGTCGATTTTATGAAATTGAGTTAGACTTAAATTTCACTTTCTTAAGATAATATCAGAAGCCTTCAGAGCCTATCCTAGTCAAGTTTGTTGGGTCTTGTCATCCATTGTTGGGTTTCTCCTAATCCCACGCTTAAGATGTTCAGTCTTTGGCATGAGAAGGTGTGTTGAAAATCCTACATTGACTATATATAATAATCAAATTATAGTATATAAGTGGGTACGAACCTCGTCTTATAAGCCGATTTTATAACGTTGAGTTAGGCTTAAATTTCACTTTCTTAAGAATGATATTTGTAACAAATTTAACTCATATAATACATATGCTTTGGCTTGAGGGAGAGTATAAAAGATGTGACTTTATTATATTAAATAGGGAAATATCTTAAACAAATATTTCTCATTATTAATTACTGATTTTGTTCCTTATTATTGTATCTCTTCTTCATTATAAATAAGAATATCCATGTGCACACAACACACAATTCCAAGTCATCCTTTCAATAGTTTGTTTGGGTTGTTTGAATGCGAATCCAAACAAACTCTAAATAGGTAGCCAAAAAAGGGTTAAAAACTGAACTTGTAACATTTGGTGCAGGTTGGTCGTTGGTTGGTGAATGGTTTCCCACAAATTGGTTGGAAATACATTACAAAAATAAATAAAAGCAGAGTTAATTAGAGAATGACTTTATATGTGAAAACAAACAGCCTCGTGTGAAAATATTCTTACTCCATCCATGAAATATGATTTTGCTGGTGAAAATCCTGAACCTGAAAGATTGTGTACGTATATATAAGTTGTGAAACTAAGTACAAAGACTAATTAAATTAAAAAATCCCAAAATTTAATTTAGTTTTTTATATATAAATATATGAAAAGGTGGAAGAATAATAAAACCAGATGCATCAACAATTTCAGAAAAGCACCTGGCAAAGAGCTAAGACTACGAAAAAAATTGGAAATTAAAAGCATATGCCTTTTTAATCTTAATTAAAGAGTAAATAATAAATATAGAGCTCATAATGTTAATAACTATCATTCTGTTAACCAGAAAAATCTCCTTATTAGAACACTCCTATTGTTTGTTATGCATTAATAGAAGTAGCTCTCTCGATGTCATCCAATTACAGCAAATCATTCTTTCTATGCGAAGAACCTTTACCAAAGGTGAGATCACCCAACATATTTCAAACAAAATGGGAAGTAGAAATTGTAAGGTAGGTAAAAAAAATGCATGAGACAAATAAATTGAACAGTTGAAATTCAGACATTCGTTTAAAATTTGGCTAAAAAATAGGATAAAGGAAAGTTTACTGGAAAATCCAAATACCTATATTAGTGACAGACACCTCGTGAGCCACAGCAACAGAAACATTGAGACCCAAGCTGTTAGCAATTTCTAAGACCTTGTGTTGAGCACCCAGAGGATCCACTGTCAAAAACAAAGAGTGAACAATGAAGCTAGAAAAAAAAAAAAGTGACAAGTCGTATATATCATTACTAAAAACTTTGTTGAACATACGATATCTTTGGATAATCAATAGTTATTGTGATTCATTACATTAGATGCAGCATCAGAAAATACTTACTTGCACCCATATTGGTAATTATGCAAGTTCCTCTTTCCAAAGCCAGAGGCAGCAGCATACGCATCCAGCTAGAAACTGCAAAAATAATTTACAAATATCAAACTTAGAATAAGATGGGAAAAAACACGAGCAGGAAACAAACCACCAGATCACTACTGATGGCTTCAATATCAAATACTTTAAAATGATTAAATGGATAACATGTTTTCAAATAAATATAAATTTAAGCTTCATGTCAAAAATAACTGAAAGAAATTATACCTACAGGTGAATTACACACCTTAAAAAACCTTAAGAATTGGATTATAGGACCCTAGATAGTGTAATTTGAGATTTAGTAGATATAGACCAAATAATGAAACTTAACAATTTATTTGAACAGGAAACACCTACTCTGGGAATCATAACCATCACCACCAGACATCATGATTTGATAACGATCAACAAGAGTCCGCTCAGCCAGGCATTCCAGAACCAGATAATTCAGTTCTTGAACTCTTTGAAGCAGCTTAAGAGCAGCCAAAGGCCTGTCACCACCAAACCCTGCTCCACAGCCAATGTAAACCTTATCCCTTCGCCTTTGGGGGTTACTTCTCTGTAATGCAATATCAACACAGTTAATTACCTCACTAGCTATGAAGCTGCATTTGAAACAAGTAACCAAAAAGATAAGCAAAGGTAAGGAACAATAAGACAACCAGCTTGATTAAACAGTTATGGATCTCTTCTTCATCCTGGGGTTCCATCACTACAACTTCCTCTTGCACCCCTGATTCTGCTAGAAAAAAAGACTAACCAAATGAAAAAGAAAAAAATCCAAGAGCCCTCAGAAAGAATCTAAACAAAATGCAATAAAAAAAAAGGTCCAAAGAGACATTTTCATTATTGAGAAAGGAATTCTAGATAACCTTTTTGAATCAATGCGTGTTCAACTCAAATACAACTGTGAGAAATTGGCAAGTTTGAACTTGAAAAAGAAGGGTGTAAACTATTCATCAAACACCTTAAATTCAAAACAGTTTCATCGTCTTCTCTAAACATTTTCTCTTTTAAATATGATTGAACAATAACATCAAATTCAAACCAAAATATAATCAACAGTGGACTACCTGTATTGATACACCATACATCAAATTAAGAATTTTTTTTTTTTTTTCAACCTTCACAAGAGTACTGTACTCATATCCCACTGCAAGGAAAGCATGAAAAATAAAAAAAAAATCAAAACTTGACACTTGAACCATTGATTGAAATGAAAACTTGTACTAGCAACAACCCCAGAGAGATGACACAGAGCTACATGCAACTTAGAATACTATTTTCAATTCAATGAGAGAAAATGTGGGATGATCACAACACGCAGACGAGACATTTTTCATGTAGCTCAGATTCAGCATATTCATAAGTTCACAATCACATGCCCACTTACAAATGAAGGAAAATTTGATAATGATGGTGCAAAATTCACTCAACAATGCCTAAATATGAAGAAAACGATTTGTGGGTATGAGAAAGGGAACCGAACAAAATTGAAATCCACTGGTGAAAAGTGACAATCAGAATAAGATGATAACGTTGGTGGTAAGATGGTTCCGTGCTTGAATTGACAATGAACAATGAATCATATTTTAGTGTAAGACTTTGTCAGCATGTTTGGATAAGATTGAATTTGGGAGAAAATTATTTTTAAAAATATATATACAAGTGAATTTATAATACAATAGTTTTGAATATAATAATAACATTTAAAAAAAATATGAAAAGCTGATTTATTAAATGTTCATATAATATATTTAATAAAATAAGATGCTGAATTCTCAAAACATGAAGTAGTCATTATGAAACTTTTAATAGCTAAAAATATACACTCTAAACTTTACAACTATTAATCATTATTATAAACAAAATTATCTTATAAGAAAATCTTTTGAAATAAAAAGCAAAATATATATAATACATATAAATTGACAAAAATATATAATATCTTATTTACTTTAATGTTTAATATTATTTTAGATACATTATTAGGAGTAATTTGTAACTTAAACATACATTTAAAAATGCTTTTAGTTTTAATTATATGATTCATAAAATATATTTCAAATAAATTAAATATATCAATAAAAATTTTAAAAAATGATTTTTTATATGTTAAAGTTAAAAAAAAAATATGTTTAAAAGGTAAACATTTCATTCTCTGTTTTTCTTTATAGGTTAACAAAATTAATATATATATATATATATATATATATATATATATATATATATATATATATATATATATATATAATATAAATATATAT
>Ga0099825_1006612_pt1 | contig 14414 bp, 5 predicted proteins | sample SiratroredBW_FD_76838 | JGI IMG/M metagenome (GOLD analysis project Ga0099825, IMG submission 76838) | Root nodule microbial communities of legume samples collected from California, USA - Siratro red BW | ecosystem: Host-associated > Plants > Roots > Nodule | place: USA: California | collected... | reverse complement strand
TAATTTAATAAATAAGAATCTTTAAGTTAGATAAGTAAGTTGTAAGATGATATATGATTAATTTAGAAGATATGTAGTGTGAGATTGAAGAAAAATTTTCAAAACCTAAAATTTTATGGAGGAGGTCAGACTTCACTTCTTAGACCAGAAGTAAAGTAATACTACTATAAATTTTTAATGTACTTATTTTATCTATTTTGATATTTATTTAATTTATTAAAATATGTATGAGTAGTAGGATGCGATTATGATATGTTGATAACTGTCGTGAAATAACATTATAAACTTATATTTTTAGGAAATAAAATATTAAGTAAGAATAATATAAGGTGTACATTGTTTGAGGATTTGTTCAAAAGAATATATTCTAACTTTATTGATACCTTAGAATCATCTAGATGATGAGTACTATGTGGTAAGTTGAAGGAAGTTCATTTAATTGAAACTGCAGTTTGAAAGAGCTAATTAGAACATATATATAAATTTATCCTATCAGATGAGGTTAAGATTGATTGAAAACTGTATTGATTCAGGATTAGAAGAGGTTATCTGATAGGTGCTAATCTCTAAGTCCAATTCAATGCATGAATATTTTAAAAGTAGAGTTATTATCTCTTAAATGTTGAAATATAATTTTAGTTTCAACTGTTGAAATATGATTTTGATTTCAATTGATATTAATGAAATGTTTATTTTAAATATGTCTTAGATAGTTAAGATATGTGATTTTGATTTTATGGAGTGTTATAGTTTTTTTTATACGTGCTAGTTACATGATGGATTATATATAATTATGTATTAATTATATATAATTATATATTAATTATATATAATTGTGTATTAATGGCTCATCTAAGATTTTTTTATATCATTTATTGGTATTTTGTGGTGATATTTTACTAATATTTGTTTTTCTTCTGCTTGTGACGTTGTTCAATTAAAATAAATGTTTTCTCCAAGATGATATCTTATATTATTTGAGGTTTCATTAATGATAAATCGTATAAAAGAAGTATAGTCTTACAATACATTATTAAACAAACAAATATCATTCTAACGCGTTAAGATGATTTGAAAGCAACTCCCAAATATATATGCTAAATTTATAAATATTGTGAAGAGAAAACTTATCGTGGATTTGTGAAGATTGCCTCTACAAAATCCTTGTATGCGCAAGTGGACATTTTTCTTATTCTCCATGCATACAAACAATCAAATCCAACACATTAAAAACTCACATATCTTTTAAAGTTGTGGTAGGTGACTAATGTCAATATTTTATTTTATTTTTTTGTCTTCTCATGACTCTGCTAAAAATTTTGTTCATACCATTTACAAAAACTTATAAACATTGAATTACGATAAATTCTTCAATTCGAACAATTCATCTTAGAGAACCAATTACATTAGATTTCATTTAAAAATATATGTCATGATAAATAATAACAATATTTTAAAGGAACAGATTTGTTTATATATGCAATTCCTTTATATATTCAAACAAGTATAGTTTTTTTCACAATTATATGTATCATTATTCTTTTCTATCCAGATTTATTACTGCATTTTATTCGTTACTAGACCTTTTACAAGTATTTTATAATATTTTTGTGTGTTATCTTTAGGTGATTTTTTTTTAATAGATTCAAAATACATCTAACTCAAAATTTGAATATATTTGATAAGTAAATAGGAAAAAAAAATAGATAAAGGATGTATTCGATAATTTTACAAAAAGCTTGTTAATTATATTTATTTTAATTAATTTTAAAAAAGTAATCTCTAAACCTTAAATTTGCAAAGACGAATATACTGGAAGAAAAACACAAAAACTTAAAAATTGAAAAATAAAAAAATAAAAACAAGATAGAATTTTGGTTCTATACAAAGATTTACGAAGAACAACCTTTAAAATCGATTAAAATAATATTATATTTCTATATAAACAATTCATGTTAAATTAATTTATATTTATATTTTTATTATCATAAACTAATGATTAATTATATAATATAATGTATAAAAAATAATAAACTATAAACTATTATTATTAAAGTAATAATAACAAAACTATAAAATAATGACAAAATATTAATAAAAATAAAAATAATAAATTTATTATTTAATTAAAATTAATTTATAATATTATCTTATAATTTTATTAATTACAATTTTTTTATCAATAACATTCATCGCAGAAGATATCCAGTTTAATTTTCGTTTACAGTGTATTCTTTCTTTCTGATTATTATCCTTTCCCTTCATTCGTGAATTTTGAGAGTTGAAACTAAAATTGAATCCTGTGGTGCCAATCGATATTAGGAGAATGATTGGGCAAGAAAAGGAGGCACCGGCATCTTGGAGCCATTCAAATACTAAATTGTTTGTGTCTAGTCATGTCAAGATTCCCTGGTCCCAAATCTTGTGCCCTTTATAATAACACGTGACGTGACTTTCCATCTTTTCATCATCAATCTCCAAAATTACCATACACCACACCAAATGCTACGCAGACCATAAACAATAGATATTTTCATTTCTTAACTTTCATGCTTTAACCTATAACTTCAACACCCACCTAACAGTTAAAGGAACATGCACAACTTCAAGTAGTGTCTACACTTATTTATAATGTTTATAAGGAGGAAAACATTTTTTTCTCTTTTCTTTTCAAGGCATGCTAATTCAAGCTTGGTGGTTGCGATGTATTGAAAATTGCATGGATTAAACTTTCAACTACCAACTAATGGATTAAAGAGTTGGGTCGAGTTCTTCTCTTAATTTTAGTTGAACCAAACTTCTGAAATCCAAGTGTGATGTTGTTGGTTGTGGCCTGTCGGATGGGGTTTTGTACTTTATCATCATAACAAAACAATTTTGTGCTGCCAAGTGGGTTGGGGTTCTTTTTTACCATTGGTTAAACTTTTACATTGTGTGGTTTTTACAAAGTGACTCTTTCTTGTGCTCTCGCTTAGTTTTAACATTTAAAGAAAATCACACTTTTCAAGCAACTCTCTTTTTCAGAATAGTTTTAGATGTTATCCTCGTAAACCTTTTATCAGAGGTTTCATTCAAATGTCGTTAAATTCTATAGCATGGCGATTGGCGAACCAAAAATACAGCCTAGGATCTTCAGAGCAGCATTAGCAACACGTTTGTTCAAGAACGACATTAATGACCAAAAATATTCTATATATCAGGAGTTCTACTACTTTTAAATACATGTTTTTGTATCAGGATTTCTTTTTAAATCAAACGTATAAAATGACAAATTTGTTATGTGATTGCACAAGATGAATTAATTCTTTAATATTTGCAATACTAATACTACTACTCTAAATGTATTATTAGTTAGAAATAATAAATGATTTTGCAAAAGATCGCTTAAGTATTGTGTTAAAAGTATTGGTGTATTCATTTAGAAATGTTTTACTTTCAATATCTTAAAAGAGTGTTCTAACCACAAGTCTTAAGAATTGTTTAACACTCTAATATTGGTTAGAATTGTTTAACACTCTAATATTGGTTATTTAAACACGTATTGTAAAGTTCTAAATTTATTGCAGGAGGTGCCAACTTGACAAAAAATATATTTCTTGCGAGACTTCATAGAATACAAAAATAGAACAATTATAATCGGAATGATAATTTTACATATGAACTGTCAAATGATGAGGCAGATTCAAGAAGAAAATATATACTTTAGGTGATTTATTCGTATTCATGAACAAAATATCTTTTTAGTAGCAACTTCGTATATTTATATTGTTAAAAATGGGGTAGCGGTATTAAAATTAAACGCATAAATTCGAGAAGAGTTTTGGAAACTCAAGTTTAAAATATGTGAACAGTAATACAGACATATGTTTAGATTATACTGTGAAAAGTACTTATGTGAATTCAATGCACCATAACAAATTTTAGAGAGCTAATTGTGAAGAAAACATTTCTATTTTCATAGTAAAAGTACTTTTAGATTCTTTTGAACTTAATAAAGTACACACTTTTATATTTCCTTAATCTGAAAAAGTGGTTCCTCAACTTTTTTTGAAAGATGACATAAGTGTCCTCCATTCTTTGCAGATTTTCCACTTCTTCACTTGAGGTAAAGTTTTTCAGATGTAGAGGTAAATTCTGTTCTTTCTCAATTTTATTGTTGGGTTAGCCCTTGTGGGTTGCATCAATTACATGATGATGAAGATTCCTCAGTTTAAGTTATAATTGAATCTTTATGAGTTATAGCCATTAATTAAATGATAAAGGATCGATCTAGCATATTTTAATATAAAAGATAAGTATTTAATTTATATAATTAAAATTTATAATTAATAAACCCTCTTGAATGTATAACTTTAGTATTACATTGTAATATAAGATTACTTTAAAATATTGATAATTTCCTTTAACAATATTTAAAAAATTGAGAAATAAGAACAAAATTAAAAAATGTTTCTTGTCGAAGAAAAAATCTTAAAAGGTCGTCATGTAATAAAAATGTCATCAATTAACGGTTATAAAAAACACTATCATTTTCTGTGAAAACAAATACTATCATTTAATATTACTGTTCTAATCTATTTAATAAAAATTCATTTTTTTATTTTAGTTTATATTTTATTGTTTTTAATTTTGCACTGAACTTGTTTTAAAAATTATTATCTACAGAAAATTTCAGAAAAAAAAATTGAAAAAGTTTTACGTAATAGTTGATTAAATGTTTAAGGTAAAACTTATTGAAAGATATTGATTGTATTAATGAAATTATAAATAGTGGATCGCTTGTATTACGAAATTGTTGAAACTACCTCAGAGTAGAAGCGCCCAATAATAACTTCTTTACAGTACATTTGTTTTAAATTCAACGTCAAAGAGCTGGCGCTGATCCAGACCTACACGCCATACATGGTACCACTGTGTGATGGTTTATAGATGGTGGGGGCACCAAAATAATAACAAAAGTAATTATTATTATTATTATTATAGTAATATTATTACAGTAATAATAGACTTGGAAAACCCAAAATCGGGAAAAAAAATAATAATGGATATAAATAATAGGGGTGTGGCAGTCGTAATAAGCGACGTCAAAACCAGAACGTGAGAAGAATGACCAAAAACGACGCACGATTGGTTCCGTCATTCTCTCCTAAATAAGTATTCTTCGTCATTCCTATATTTTCGTCACATTTTTTAAAATATCCAAAATATTCTCCTTCACTTTGCCAATTACCAACGTCCTTTCATTTTAGAGAAGTGCTGCTGTCAATTGATATTTTTACATTAAATAAAATGTTTCTGGGACTTATTTTTTATGAAACTACTTTTGAGTAATATAGTTACAATAACTACATGTTTCACTCTTTTCCTTCTCCTTGTCTCGTCTCATCTTTTTTGTAAATAAAATTATATTACTTTTGAGTAATATAATGTTACAATAACTGCATGATTTTCACATGTTTCTTAATACTTTTGGTCAAAATATTTAGTGAATTCATGTTCTTTTTTCTTTCCTCCATCAATCGAAATTTTCACTCTTTTCCTTCTCCTCTCGTCTCATCTTTTTGTAAATAAAATTACCTATGACATAAAGGGAAATTAAGAAAAAAATTAAAAAAAAGAAAAAAAAATATAAATGGTCCAAGTAATAATATAGAATTGGGGAGGGTGAGATATAATGGTGTTGTGGGGGCCATATCTCCAACCCTACATAGACGCAGTATGGATGCGTGCTTTACCGGCTATTCCGGTAACAACCTCCCTATAAATATGACAAAGTCTCCCTGGTTCTTGGCCAGAAAGAAAGAACAAACTCTGTCTCTCTCTCTCTCTCTCTCCACAAATCTCGATCTCCAAAATCTCTCTCTCTCTCTCTCCCTCTCTCTCTCTCTCTTTTCCTGAGCTGAGCAAATTGTCCTTGGACTGTGTATGGCAGCTAGATTGTCAAGGCATGAGTTATCCGATCTCTGTCTTGGGAAACCGCCTCTCAAGTCCCTCTCCGTCGCCGACACCGTAGCCGACGCCCTCGCCGCCCTCAAAAAGATCCACGACAACTACGTCACCGTCTGGAACTGCCACCACTCCTTCATTCGGAAACAACAACCACACCCAAAAACCACCATTTCCAAATGCGGCACCTGCACCTGCATCGGTAAGGTTTGCATGCTCGACATTATCTGCTTCCTCTCCAAACCCCAAAACCTCTCCTCCCCTTCCGCCGCCCTTCATTCCCCTATCTCCGCCCTCCTCCACCCAACCTCCCCCCTCCTCGTCCGCCACCTTCCACCCACTGCCAGGTATCTCTTTCCTTCTTCTCCCATTTCTTTATGTTTCTTGACTTGCTATAATTCAACAAAACCTAACCATCCACGCTTTTCTTCTTATCTACTATTAATTAACTCTACTAATATTTAACGTCGTTTCCTTTTTCACCTTTCACTTTTCATTCCGCGTTTCGGATGACACCTGTCACCTACAACCTACAACAACACTATAACATTCACCTTTATAAAATCCAACCATATATCAAATTTAATTATCAAACTAAAAAGGGAAAGGTGTGATAAAATATTAGTTGAATCAAACTTAATTCCAATTTTCTATCTTCTTTTTTCAATCAGAATTGGATGATATTCTAAGTAACTGCTGAATAGAGCATAGAACAGGGGAAATTCTGTGGCAGAATGTTATGGTTTTGTAAATTGAAATTTTGGAATGCACGTTGAGTTATGTGAAGTTTGGTGTGTTTGCAGTTTGGTGGAGGCTATAGATGTTATGCACGAAGGGGTGCAGAACCTGGTGATACCGATACAAAACCAGTTCGAATGTTTTGACTCCAACACTTTGCACCACTACAACAACACCACCTATTGTTGGCTCACCCAAGAGGACGTTTTCCGATTCCTCCTCAACTCAATTGGTGTGTTTTCCCCAACAGCAGCCAACCCAATCAACACCTTAGGCATCATCGACACGCAAAACCTCTTTGCAGTCTGCTACGACGACCCCGCATCCTCTGCTTTGGACCTCTTGTCCTTGTCCCTCATATACCAAAGCTCCGTCGCCATTGTCGACCCCAACGGAAAATTCGTCGGCGAAATCTCCCCATTTTTGCTCAACTCCTGCGACGAGGCCGTCGTCCCCGCCTTGGCAACGCTCTCCGCCGGCGACTTCACCTCCTACATTGACTGCGGCGGCCCGCCGGAGGACTTGGTGCAGCTCGTGAAGGAGAGGGTGGAGGAGAAGAACCTGTTGGAGCTGCTCCACGACGAAACGGGTCTTTCTTCATGGTCTTCTTTTTCTTCTAGTTGTTCCTCCGACGAAGAATCTTGCTCCGGGAAGAATTGGAAGCTTGGAGGGTACTCCGGGAGAGTGGGGAGAAGGTCTGAGGCGATCGTTTGCTACCGGTGGAGCTCTCTGGTGGCGGTGATGATTCAGGCTCTAGCCCATCGTGTGAGTTACGTGTGGGTTGTGGAAGAAGATGGAACCTTAACGGGTATCGTTACTTTCCAAGGAATGTTGAAGGTTTTCAGAGACCACCTCAAATCCATGTGCTAACAGTTACTACGTTACATACATGATGATGCAAATAACCTCTGCTATATATTACTTCAGCTAATTGTTGTTATAAAAAACAAGAATCAAAACATAAACTAGGTAGCACGGATCTGTGTTTACGCCCAGATTAATCCAAGAGAGATGTTACTTGTATAATATTTGTACAACAACAATTTACATAGCTACGAGAGAGAAAGGGAGAGAAGAGATAGAGATTTGAGATTTAATCTATCATGAGAGAGAGGAGGGAAATGATCTTTGTATGAACTATTTTATGGTATCACATCTCAATCAGTTTTGTTCTTTGTTTATCTACTTCTCTTCTTTTTTTAACAAAATAGTGAATTTTGTTTTGAAATTATTGAAATGTATTTTTTTAATTATGAAAATACTTAGAAATACGAATTGATTTTTATTTTAATTTTTTAAAAACTGATTTTAATTTCTTTGTACTATTTTAGTTTTGTTATAATAATATATCAATAACTATTATCAATATTAGAATGATTATTGTAATAAGATGAAGTTACTAGATCGTACTGACTTAATTGGAAAATACGTATAGTTGATTAGCACTATTTTATGTCAATTTAAATAAGAATTTTAAAATTTCTTCAAAACTAATGATGTTCTAAAATTGAATGATAATGTGATTTTTTGGGTATTAAATAATGCTGCTATAGATTTGTTTTAATCGTATGAGAATAAAAACTAGATAAAAAGAAGATGGTGAAAATATTAAATTTTATGAATTTGTTTAAAAATATTAAAAATGGCTAAAAATATTGAAAAAAGTTTGAAATAATTTAGTTGAAAATATAAAAAACGAAACAACATGAATAGTGATCCTAAGGGAAAGAATAAATAATAAGGTTTTATTTTAAGAAACTATCACGTGCCTCTCTACTTTATTTGCATGGATGGATTATAGGAAGCACGTTAGTGTGTTTGTTTAAGTAATTTATTGCCATAGAAACCTTCCTGCAACTATCTTCCATTTTGTCAAAAGAAAATCAATTTTGTTATTTTTTTTACAACATTTACGTTCATGTTGTATTTAAAAATATTATGTCATCTAGAGAAAATAATTGAAAAAGTGTGAAGACTTAAGACTGTTACATTACTTAATTAAAATAATTTTATTCATCATTTTCAATACCAGTACTATAAAAACTAGCAAATTTATCCCATGTGATAATGTGATATGGAATCATAGTGTAACTTTTGTTCTTCCAATTATTACTGTACTTTAATGAAACTAATTAACAAATACTATTTTAAAATTAAAAAATAAATCATTAAAAATTGGTTAACTTAAAAAAAAAGTTATAAAAAATTATATTATTTTCATTCTACATTCAAAAGTTTGTACATAAAATAGCAAAAGTAGAATATAATAAATATTATTTCATTTATTTTCTCAAATTTCTAAAATAAAAATGCAGTAAAGATCTTGTACTTAATAGCAAGAGTAGAAAATAAAAAAGCAAAAAGTATTTTTCAAATCAAAACGCCTCTTTAATCTTTTGGTCATTTTCCATTGTAGTTTATGGTAAGGAAAAGGAAATAATGTGTACTGATTTAGGTTTTAAATAATCCCCGATAAGGAATATAGTCTAAAAATTTCGTGATGTTTTCTTAGCAGATGAAATGTTGTTAATAGACTAAACAGCTGCATTTTTAAAATATCTTTATAGCAAAATTCATATCTTACTAAGCATATAAGTGCCTATAAACAATAATTTAAATGAATAATAAATTTTAAAATGTTTTTAAAGTAGTAAAATTTATTGATGTTTGAATCAGGAAAACACACGTTATATAAAAGGTACAAGTTCCCTTTAAAATGTGTAATTGAAAGTATAGAGGAAAAGCTGAGGATGAAAGCTACCCTTTAAAAAAGCTGCATTGTTGCATATATTTTTTTGATAGAAGTTGAATGGATTTTTCTCACTTAGGCTTGTTACCACAAAATATAAAAGAAAAAACTATACAGTATTTGATTAGTTTTATTTCATGAACAAGACAATGACGTGACGGAGTTTTATGTTCTATGTTTGGACAAGGGCATTGATTTTATCTCAGAGACACCATGTACAGAATGAGACAGTTTATGATCCACAATTCTTCCAATAATTTATTTTTTTCAGACTTTTTATTTGAGAAAAAGTTTTGTCATTTTCAATGACACCTAATAAAATGTAATTGTATTAATTCAAATTGCATTTCTCAAGGAATTCAGTACTTTGCTATATTTCTAATTACTGCTACTACCTCTATTTTTATCCTTCTTTCAATACTTTTGTAGGAAAAAAAAACAAAATATATAATCGGATTTTCTTAATTCAAATTAATATGTATAAAAATTAATTTATCTCTTTCTTATTTCTATTATACACTAAATTTTTTATATAAATTAAAATAGAAAATATTTTCCCACAAATAAAATGATCTCATATATAAACTAATTTATAAAAACTCTTTTATTTACGAAACTTCATATCTCTCTCAACGCACAACAATGACTATTTTACTTAGTTTCTATAAAAGTTCATTTTAATTTGTAAAGAAATTAATTTTAATTTATAAACACATTTGTTTACTATTATGAAATCTATCAATAAATTATAACTATTTTTTTATTGAATCATTTAAAAATATAACTTGTACTCATCGGTTAAAAATGTTATTCCTTGAGTAGTAAGTAGTGGTATTAAATTGATTTTATGAGTATTTTAAAAATGATACATTATTGATATGAACTAATTTATTATTTAAATTTATCTTGATGAATTATTGAATATATTTCCACACTCACTGTTTTCTCCTTTTCCTGTGCCCTAAACCTAACCCCTTTTCAAGGCTTTTCTTTAAGTAAGTGAGTCTTGTTTCCTTCTTTTCTTTTCTTTTCAAGATTTGTCTGGAGTTTGTGTGGAGTAAAATTAGACATCACTTCCCAGGTGGAAGTCTTGCTCTTTCAAGAAGATTTGGCTGTGCAGAAGAATAAAATTGAAATTGAGAAAAATATCCACATAGAGAAAAATATCTAAGTATGAAAAGATACACGTTTTTACACATATTGTTTTAGAATGCTATTCATTATTATTATTATTATTATTAATATTAATTTAGTAAATTAGATTTAAAAAACATCCTAAGTTAAAAAACATAATTTATTTTATTATTTTGAGAATAATTTTCTCTCTCTCTCTATATATATAGATAAAAAAAATATTAATTAAAGTGCTATAAAGTTATTGTAAGTAAAAGTTATAAAATGATATTAAGGATGATGTGAGATAACAGAACTCATAAATAATAAATTAAAATCTCTTTGACTATCATATTATATGATTTGCATTCTAAAACCAAATTCATAATTTGGAGTTGTTATTAAGTAGTTTTTGTTAAGTTCACCTCCAACTTTTTCATGTTTTCTTTGTAAAATACCTTCATAGAAACAGTTTTGTTCATAACAAGATATAACAAAAATACATTTTCATGATGTTGTATTACTACATGAACGTAGAAAAATAAAACAGAAATGAGAATATAATTTCCCTTTGATCATTGTATGAGCCTGTTTAAACTGACGTAGACTAACTTTATATTGACTAAAAATATGTAATTATGAGGTAATCTTTTGCACAAACATAGGTAGGTAATATAACTTTATATTTTAAATTAAATAATTTAAAATTTACGTGATAAAAATATATTTTTGAATTGATCTCGTAATATTATGATATGGTCATATTTATATTTTCTTATATTGTAAAGGTGGGAAAAGGAAGTATGAGGTGCAGAAATGAGGAGCTCTTCCTTTATGATTGGGAGAGCCATGGGCAAAAACTTCCTGCACCCATCACTTTTAACCTGCATCCCATAATTTTTTTAAAATTTCAAAAATACTCTTTATGATAAAAATAAGTTTTGAAAAATACTTTTTGAAATATGTTTCTAAATTTTTTTTTTCGGAATACGAAATCTTATATTTTGAAAAATACTTTTCGGAAATATTTCGGAAAACATTTTCTAAAATACAAAATTTATATTTTAAAAAAGGTTTTTTGGAATATATTTTCAAAAAGTATTTTGCAAAATATTTTTTAATCTCAACAAATACTTTTTAGAAAACATTTTCTAAAAATTAAAACTGAAGGTATTTTCATAATTTATCTGTGTGATAGGGTGCGCGTCATATTTGATGGGTGCAGACAGTTTTTGTCAAGCCATGAAAAAGCTATGATTAGATATGGGCTATGATTAAATGTGCGCTAGTGACTAACTCTAGTTCCTCTTATATGAGAGTGTATATGGGCTCAAAGCGACATTGACAGCAACAAATTGATTTTTGCTTTCTACACCCCTGCTACTAACAGAAAAACATTAGAAGATCCTCCCTTGCTGCACTACATTACCACTGTTGTTATCATTACAGCTATTACATTGCAGAAAAAGAAAAAGAAAGAGAGAACAACAAAGGAAGAAGAAGACAAAGAAAACGTGTTATGAAAAAAAATTATTCTAAAAAATTTATTTTAAAAAATTAATTCTAGAAAATATTATATATATTATGACCTTATTTTCAGATAGTTTGTTCTGGAATTTATTTTATGTATTCTGAAATTTTGGTTTTAAAAATCTCATCATGTGTTATAAAATTTTCAAAAATTTCATTTCATAAATTCTGAAAGCATGTTCAGGAATTTTCTAGAATCGGTAATCTGGAAGTGACCTTAAAAAACAATAAAGTGGTCATTTTGAAAATTGTGGGTGGAAAAAGAAAACCCAATATGTTATTTTTTCTTTGCTGTTCTGTTTTTGTAGTGACTTCTCTAAAATTTGCTGTTAGGTATCATATAATAGGCTTAACGTAGGTGTATTTTCTTTAGTAAATAGCAATACCAAGATATAAGTGAACGTTAAATCATATTGACATAGTTTATATATTATTTCTAATGTTTTTAATAAACTTATTTTTTATATAACAATAACAAGGTGCAGTTTTTATATTGAAATAATGAAGTGTATTAAATAAATCTTTAGTAATAACTAATTTAGATGTACTTTCAATTTAATTACAAGGCTTATTGTAAAATAATTATATCTATTAAGATTGATGTTGAATGAAAAATGTTTAGATGGATACTAAGAAAAATTGTCTTATTGAAATTATATCAATAATGCCTCAATTGATGCAACATCATGATCGGGGTTAATTTAATATTGACTTCACTTAGGTTTAATTGATAATTATTTAGTTGGGAGCCAGCTAATAATGACTTAATTGAGAGTTAGCGTGCAATTTTTCAATTTAGAACGAAGTAATAATAACTTGATTAAAAATGAGTTGATGATATTTTCACCCAAAATAATAAAATACTATTTCTATCGAGATCAATAATGTCATATATAAGATAAACATTGAGATGTGCAAAAACATTTCCTAATTAAAATTAAGTAAGTTAGAAGTTATCTCACCAATGTTAGGATAAAGATATCTTGGTAAAACCCAACTTAAAATTACGTACTCTTATAGTGATCAAGTTATAAATATGATAAATAAAGTAAAAGCAATCTTGACAAGTACTATTATTTTAAATATAAATAAATATTTAATTCATGTTAAAATACTCGAATTGAAAATAAAATAAAACTAATATAAAATCAGACCTTTACATCCAAAGTGATTTGAACGAGTATAACTACAATTTGTGCTCATACTAATTTACAATATATAGTGTAAGCTGATATATTAGGACAAAGAATCAAATTAATGTGATCGTATTTTATATATTTAAAAATTTAATAAATTTTAAATTCAAATAAATAACTGAGTGAAAATTTGGAGTGGATGAATATATGGATATCCATGGTAGGTCTTCCCTCAAACATCAGTTGTTTTAAGGGTAATTAAAGATGTAGATATGAATTTATGGTATGATAGCATTTTGAATGGATCTAATCTTTGTATCACTCTAAATCCCTATTTTAAGTGTTTAACACATGGTAAGAATATTGTAGCATGTTCGCCATTAATGCTAGCATGGATGTGGATTCATGACATATCCCAAAAGTTACTTTTAGCATCAAAAGGTGGATTTGATTGCATTCTAATCCTATATATACTCCATGATTGAAATAATTTAATAAGATGTGTTGCTTATTACACCCTGCTACCTTCAAAAACACTATTTCAATCACACTGTTAGATATTATGTGCTTGTAATGATAACTTTGAAAATTATAACACTTCAATCTTTTTTATTTATTTTTATCTAATCTTTGGTTGTGCCACTGTTTTATCTTGATTTTTTTTTTCACTTAATTTCCTTAATTCTTATATACAATTCGTCTTTTTTATTTTCCCCCAAATTTCAGTCTTTCAATTTTAATAGATAAATAGTTTTTTTTTAATAATCAAATTTGTATATGTTTTTATTACAAAATATAAAAGTACATAATTACATTAAATTTTAAAAAAAACTGAAATTATAAAATAGAAAATAGAAAAAAGCACGAATAATCGTTAAAGATTAAATAATCTATGAAATCAACTAAGTTAAAATATTATTAGACTTTATGCATAAATAACAGACACACCTCCTTAATGTCATCATCGTTCATATTATGTATCAGAACTGTTTAAAAATAATGTGGTAGTTTGAAAAATATTTAAGCTATTTATTTAATAATTAAATTTTTAAATATATTCTCAGCTACATATATATATATATATATATATATATATATATATATATATATATATATATATATATATATAATTTATTTTATATATAAAAAGAGAGAGAGATAAAGATTTTTATTTTTTTGTTTTTTTTTTTATATACTCTTAT
>Ga0099825_1006606_pt1 | contig 14426 bp, 8 predicted proteins | sample SiratroredBW_FD_76838 | JGI IMG/M metagenome (GOLD analysis project Ga0099825, IMG submission 76838) | Root nodule microbial communities of legume samples collected from California, USA - Siratro red BW | ecosystem: Host-associated > Plants > Roots > Nodule | place: USA: California | collected... | reverse complement strand
TTTAGGTTTAGATAAGATCAAGATTGTGGATTATTCTTATTTGATCTTATTTGATTCTCCCTTATCTTATCCTTATATTTATTTTGTAGTCAAGGTGATTAGGATCTGCCATTGCTAATTTGCTAGCCCTGCCTATATAACTCAACCTAATTCTGTAATCAGTCTAATTATTTTGCAATCAGGGTGCTTGTGGAGGGAATCAAACCTAAGCCTTCTCTAGTGAAGTGATTCAAATCAGATGTCCCATTCCCATCCCTTGGTTGTGGAGTTTCATCCGAGAAGAAAGGTAGAAGTGGGAAGTCATTATATTATTCATTTCTTTCAGAATGCTTAACTGGCGTGGTTGTTAGTTGTGTTATGCTTTGGCCAATATGGATGTTTTACGAAAAGAGTGGTAAAACATTTTACTTTTTTAGTATATAATCATGCCAACTAAGAACTGAGATTCTCAATTTTCAGAATAGTGTTCATAGATTTTAGAAGCATATGTTGCATTCTACCCTTCACGTATTTGTTATGGTATACTGAATCGTGAACTTGAAAAGAGTGACGGGGAGGAAGTGCTCCAAATTGATTTGCTAATTTGGATTGTTGCCCCCAAAATATGAAGTTTTTTTTCTTTGCACTTGAAAATTGTGGTGTCTTAATTCATCAATACTCCGGAAAAGAAAAATGAAGAACCTAGCAACTTGAGGATGCAAAAGTTACATAACAAATGACATTTTCAGTCATCTCTTTTTTCACATTCAGGCATTTCTAATGATTTATGCAATCTCATGATAATTTCACAAGTAATTCATGCAAGTCTCCAAACATATATTGGCATTTGATATTTATAAATACCTTAACTTCAGAGGCTGAACTCCCGGGTAGACAATTTTCTTCTTTTGATTTGTTGTATCGGTCAATTGCTGATTTCATGCTGAAAAAGTGATTCAAAATAAAAATGCGTCAGACATGTGCTCCGTTCACTGTAACATGCAACTAAAGAAATTAGGATCTTACTGTACAGATTTAAAGAAGTAATATTTATGCCTCAATAATATCTTATGAATTTGTAAACTGGTCCACATGTCTTGGTAATGGGATTTTGGGTAGATGCTTTAGTTGATGTAGTAATTATTAGTCTATATGTTTGCGTAACTTCAAAATTACCTCTTCCTCTCCCTCTCACTCTTGCCCAAAAGGCGAGTAAATTGTGTTATACTTTTAAGCAAAGTTCATGACTTTAGCTACTCTTGAACACTATTTATGAATACAATATGCTTGTCTTACTCATTTGGTGTTGTGATATATTTGTTAAAGTTCTACAAGAGCCAGTATCTTCTTGGAACAACTAAGTCAAAATTCAATACTCCTAGCTGAAGGGTAGCTTCAAAGTTAATGCTCGAAGTACTTGGTCAAGTAACTAAAATACCCAGTTTTAAAAGGAAAACTACAGATAATTTGATATGTTTACAGAGTCTAACATTATTATTGGCTAGAAATAATAGGAAATTAATCTCACTTTTAAATCAAGAGGGATTCATTAAAAGAGTGATGAAACCTCCCAACTTTTATACCTTTCAATCAATTTCAGTTAATAATAGAAAGTTTTAATAGTGTTTTTTCAACATCCAATTTATTTTTGCATCCTAAACTTGTTAAAAGGAAAGACGGAAGCATAGTATATTAAGGGAAATAGGAAAGTAAGAAATAAAAAACAATCCAAATAAAAAATATATTATCAATATAGGACAATTTATTTTGTTTATAATATTTCTAATTAAATTAATGAATGAATATTGGAGATTTCTTAGTGATTATAAAGAGTGTTAACTTCGCAGTCTTTGAAAGAGAGAGAAAGATAACATGAAGAAGGAAGAGCGTAGAAAAACATGTTAGCATATTTACCGAACAATTTTAGTAAAATCGTGAACTTTATTTTTCAAATTTAAAAGTTTTATTGTTTTGACGAGCACTTGTTTTATATCCTTATTTAATTTTTAGTACAACTAATTGACTTGTGCATATGGATTTTTACTTTTCATATTAAGAGATTTTTTCTAAATTAAAAATATTTGTTTTTTTTATAATAGTTGTTGTCATTTTTTATTGTTATTATTGCCCTTTATAAGCTTTTACAAATTGGAGAAATTTTTCCGTTGCATACTTTAATAATTTTGGTTAGTGATTTATTGTTAATGGGCCGTGTACAACAACAATAATAGTATAATAGAATTATTATCAGTTTCATATTATTCTTATATTTTATCTTAAAGATCATCATGATTTTCGTTCCTTATACTTCACATATATACAATGCATTATAGGTTAAAAATTTACTTTTACACTAGATGGAAAAATCACTTTACTTTTCATTACATTCCTTTGGAATTGGGATAAGAAAGAAAGAAACTAGTATGGATTAGGTGGGAGAGTCCATGTAAATCTAAAGAAGATGGTGTGGGCTGGGAATAAGGGACAGACGGATTCTTTCTGCACTATAATACCCTCGTTCTGCACCTCCATAAGTTTTTAAAAGATCAAAATTGCCCTTGTAAAAAATGACCAAAATGACATTTTGTCTTTTTAAAAAACAAAATACTGAACCGGATAGCCCTCCATCCAGTGAAAAAAAATTGTAAACCAGATGGAGGGTCATCCAACTCACATTTTCATTTGCAAATGTGAATGGCCCCCCATCCGATTTATATTTTGGTTTTTTTTTACAAAATGTAAACCGGACACGGGACATCTGGTTCATACGAAGTTTGTCTTCTCCAATGCAAATTCACCGTCGACAGCAACCCAATCATCAAATTAATTACTCTAATCATCAATACCACTTATAAATTGCTAATAAACATAAAAAAAATTTACTTTTCACTTGTTTAAAGCTTTAATTCAAATTGAAGCAGATACGCAGCTTCTCCTTCCAGATTTGTGATGCGGACGTTGCAGACTCTCATCCACACGCACAGATCGCTTTTGTTGACAATGAAGGTGAAAAACAGATACAATGACTGAATTAGATGCTATAGTGAAGCAATGAATCGGATGCAAGCAAAGGAAGAATGAAGTGGATAAGAGTGGTTAAGAAGATAAATGGGATAAAGGGTATTTTGGTCTTTTACTATTTATCATTTAAGGACATATTGGTATTTTTTGCTGGACTATGGAGGTGAAGGATAAGGGTATTGGGGTGGAGGAAGAATTAGTCTAAGGGACATTGAAAAGTTCAAAATAGCATTATTGACAAAAGGGCAATGACAATTAGACATGAAAGAGAAAGGTACGTGGAAGGATATCCTAGTGTCTAAGTATGGTATTGGAGGATATTAGACATGAAAATTAGAGTTAAGAATGAATTTTGATGGTGGATAGATGTATGTAAACTATGTGAGGAGGGACAACAAGGTAACTGATTTGGAAAAAACACAGAATGGAAAGTTAGGGAGGGTGAAAAAATCAAATTCTGGGAAGACTCTTGAGTAGGAGGAACCCCACTTGGTGAGAGATTTTCCAGATTGTATAGCCTATCAAATTCTAAGGACAAAGTTGTAAGGGAGATAGGGGAGTGGAGGGAAGGGTACTGGTACTGGAAAGCATCCTGGAGAAGGGAAAGACTAGCGCGGGAAAAGGACTTAGAAAAGCAGTTCATGAGGGTTATAGATGGACAACACCCTAAACTAGGCAACAAAGATATTTGGATCTGGAAATAAGAAGAGGATGGTGTATTCTCAGTAAGATCGCTTATAACATACTGTAGAACAATATTATTGGAATAAACAACAATGTCTTTAAATCTTTTTGGAGCATGAAAACTCTCCCGAGTGCACAATTCATAGGATGGAGAGTAATGTGTGTGAATTCTGTAAGAAAAAAAAAGAGTCAACTATTCACCTATTTTTTAGATGTAAAATGACTTGGTAAAATTGTGATAGGTATATAGGAACAAGTTCGATGCATCACAGTCAGGCTATAGTCAACTATCAACACTTCTATAACTTAAAATTAATTATAAACAAAATAAGATATAGAAAGAGGATGTGGATAGCAATTATTTAGGTAATATGGAACCATAGAAATAAGATAATTTTTAGGCATGATAGGATAGATGTTGAGGAAATATGATGTATGGGCCAGATGAATACATGACTATGAATGAAGTATAAGTTGTCAAGAATCTTGTTCTCTTATTCAGACTGGTATCAAAGTCCACTGCAATGTCTAAAAACACTGTAATATGAAAATGATAATAACTACATAAAGTTTGTGAGGGGTATAATATAATACAACGTACCTAATTGAGTTAGGTAAATGAGGAACAATATGTTTAGGGGCGAGGAAGAGGAAGTTGAGAGGAAAAGAATATTAAACTTGGAAAAAGTTGTTTGAACCATGTGAGGGCGTAAAGAAGGTAAGATAAGGCAAATAGTCAACAAGAAGAGAGGGACTAGATAGAGGAAGGGTGTGTAGATTTAGTCTCTGAGTTCTTAAGAACAGAAGGTCACATATAGGAAAAAATGAAAACTCTGTTGTTAAGTTGTTAATGATAAAGTTTATTTTTAAGATTTTAGGTTGTTTTTAGGTTTTCCTCTTTTATGTTGTTTTTTGTTTAGTTTGAACTTCATGGTTTTCAGCCCATTGTTTTCCTGTGAGTCTTTATAATCACATGTTGCAACTCTTGTTGGAATAAGACATCTTTCTTTTGTCTTTTATATTATTCTCATTTTCTCTCTAGTTCCTCTGCTTGTTGATGCACGCCATTCATAAATCTCTTATCTATTATGGTATCAGGGTTATTCTTTTGAATAGTTCTGTTGAGCCCTCTGATTTATTTATTTTATTTATCTTTTTTTTTCCTCTTCATCATTCACCTCTTGTTCTTCTCTATTTTGTTTTTCTTCAGAATGGCTGAAGATTAGTTAAGTAATAATCTTTTAGTGACTAATGTCAAAAATATGAATTCTACTACGAATAAAAGTGTTATCATTTGTTATTATTATGGAAGAAGTGGTCATACTAAGACTACTTGTTAACAAAAGAATGATTTTCCTAAGCAAGATGGTAAGAGTTTAAAATCTAACAGAAGTAAGAACTCATTGTGAAAGAAATAGTCACAATGTTGAGACTTGTTATAATTAAGAAGCACAACTATCCTTGTGGTCACAAATTTTATAATGAAGCTAGGAATATTTGTCTTACTTAACCTTTCTGACCCGTTTAAGAATAATAATCCTAGTAACCAATTTCAAGTTCATCAAATCGATTTTGTTTCCTCTTTCAAATCAACTCATAAGTCTTTTAATTTGTCTCTTACATGTAATATCAATCTTTTAAATAAGTCTACTTTCAATAAACATGTTTGGATCTTAGATTCTGATGCTACTAAGCGTGTTTGTTTTTCTTTATTAGATTTTTCTTCATATCATTGTATTAAACCTATTCTTATAAAATTAGCTAATCGTCATACTATTTCATCTAATTATTATGGAATTGTGCATTTTCATAAAAAAATCTATCTTATTTATGTTCCTAAATTCTCTTTTAACCTTATATCTTTTTCTAAACTTATTTTTTTATTAAATGTGAACTAATATTTTTCTTCTATTGAATACATTATACAGGACATCAAAACTAAAGAAATGATTGGTGTAGCTAATACTATTGCTGGATTGTATGTTTTCAATTCTTTGAATACTACGAAGAGAGTTGAGTGTATAATACTATGAAGAAAGTTAAGTGTATTATTTGTAAATTCTAACTTTTAGAACATGAGTTTCTAATTAGGATTTGACTAAATTGAAAGTATGTTAATTGAAAATTTCTTATTAAATAAATTTTTACTATGTTATAATGATCTGATGAATCTTTTAATATATGATAAATGTTTGAGGATAAACTTATCTTCAAGTTTGGAGTGATTATCTTATTTTAACGCGGGTCTAATGTTGTTGGGTTCTTAAGTTTTAAAGGAACATTTTTTTGTATTTGTTTAGTAACTTCAAAGGATTGAAGGCTCTACAAATTTCATTGGCATCCTCCCTTCTAATTAGTATTTTTTTATTTTCTCTTTTATTATTGAGATTGTCCATAATTGTATATGAGTTTGTTCTTTTATTATGAGAATAGAACCTAATCTTTAATGATTATTGATTTTAATCGTTTTCTCTTTTATTTATTTTTATTTATCTTCTATTGATTTTATTCATTCAAAACGTTTAACACTATAGTTTTACATCATACTCATAAACATTAGGGAAAAGGATGAGTGGCGATTTTATTATTTGCAGTTATCATAAATCAATTAGCTAATTAATTTATTCGATCATACATACTTTCACTAAACGAATTTATCTCACCAACATATGTTTTCTCACTCATCTTATTTATATTATTCTTTAAATTTGTAGCATGTAACTTACTATTTTTTTTTTCATTTTATCCTTACATTGTGTTTTGAATAGGAAATTTTCAATTTTCAAGAAATTAAAATATATTAAATTAGAATAACTTTATTTTCAAGTTATTTAATTTTTAAAATATTTTATTTCGATATATATATATATATATAAGGTAATTCCAATTTATTAAATTTTAATTTTCTTATTTGAATAGAGTATTTTAAAAACTATCACATAAAAAATTACTACTTCAATCTTACTTGAAAGAGAATAACCACTACAAACTTCAACCAACTAAATTTAGTTTATATTCACCAAAAAATTACCTTGTCGATATTGGTTCAGAAAATATTAACAAATGTCAATCAAGAAATAACTTTAACCTTTATCAATAAATAATCTCAACAATTTCATATCTAAATTAATGACATCAGCCAAAAAAATATGACTTACATTAATTTATATATAGTATTATTGGTGTCGATAAAAGATCCTAATTAACATTAGCAGAATAATAACACTATCAATGTTAATAAAAAAAATTGATTAACGTTGGTCAAGAAATAACTCTAACCTACTTAAAATAACTCTGATTTAATTCCTGAAAGACTCTAGTTGAAAAAAACTTCGATTAACATTAACCGAAAAAATTGTTGATGTTGACAAATAAAAATTCTAACTAATACTAATAGATAAATATATAACATAAAATAAACTTGGCAATGACAATTAAAAAACAACCATAATCGACTAACTTCAAAGAAACTTTAGTCAAAATCAATCCAAGAAAACAAAGTTAAACTAATAGTACCTTAACTCCAATTGAATCAATAACATCTTGACCGAAATCGACCAAACAATATATGAATTTGAGATGAGAAAAAATATGAAGAATTTCAACTTTTTTTAAAGATAAAATTTGAAATTAATTTTAAGTAATCAAATTGCTTTAATAAATTTCTAACATGCTAATTAGTTTCATAGAATTTTAAAATTTTAATTTCTTCTGAAAATTTCTATCCAAAAAGCATAAATTTTTTTCATAAATGATTCAATTATTTTATAGAAATTAATTATCTTTTAAAAATCATCATTCAAATAGTTTCTTAATAAAAGGTTATTATTTTCTATGGTATCTATTTCTTTATTACTCTATTTTGCAATTTTTTAATTTTAATAAAAATAATAAGAGCTCAATATAAACGAAAACATGAAACCATAACTAACTCAAAATATTTTTTTAATAAAATAAACATATATAAAAGCATATGAACATTTTAAGAAAATAAATCAATATATTCTATAATATGACTCGTATAAAATATAATTATGAATTTGAATATGATTCAATAAAATAGAATGACCTATTGGTAGTTATGGGAGGTTATTCACTAGTTAATGGTAATCAATTTCATGGATGTTGGTTACATAAAGGACTTAGGGGTTTTGTCTATGCAGTGTGGAAGTTCTCCACAATGACCATCAAGAAAGTATGTGAGAAAAAGAAATGACTGAAAGAGATAGATTATGTTATTGTTGATGAAACAGAACGTTATGTTGAACTTGACCCCGTTGTGAACTTCTCATTATGAAGTCATATCAAGAAGAAGGATGATACAGTACATGAAAAGGAAGGTGTTGATTAAATCATATGTGAGGGTCATGACTCTTAATGCTCTTATATATTGAAATATGACTAATGATGAAACCAATTTATTGAAGGTCCTTTAATGTAACTAATTTATTGAAGGTTCTTTAATGTACAATATGATTTATGTAATTAAATCATGAAGTATTATACTCAACATGAGTCAAGTGTGAGAATTTAAGAAAATAAGTAAATATATTCCAAAACATGATTAATGTCCAATATAATTATGAGTCTGAATGTGATTTAATAAAATAGAAAAACATATTGGTAATTAATTATGAGAAGTTATTTATTTCATAAATAGTTTATGGTAATCAACTTCATCAAGTTGTTTACATAAAGGAATTAGGGTTTATATCTGCAATATGAAAGTTCTTTACAATTGATCATCAGGAAAGTATGTGAGAAAGAAAAATGACTGAAAGAGATAAATTGAGAAAATTTATTGACTCTCTCATAGATCGAAGAAGATGGACCATTTTGTACTTTTTAATTAAGTTTAATTGTTGTAAAATAGTTAATTCAAAAGTTATTAACACTTTTATTGGAAAATTAACTTTCAAAGTATTAGGTAGTCATAATTTTGTATTTGAGAGAATTAAATTAAATCTCGACTTAATCTTAACCATTCAATGTTATATAAAAAAATAGACATAAGTTAAGTTGATGTCGTTCCAAATGTAATCAATATTAGTATATAGTTAGAGTGGAAAATACATTTCATAAAAAAGGTGTGTAGTTTTATTACTTAGAATGATATCATATGTACAAAAGCTCATCACACTAATAATATCAAGATAAAACAACATATATCTTTTAACTAGTTATCTTACAATTCTCTTACTAATGATACTAAATGTATGAAATATTTTGAAAATACAAAATACATTCAATATTTATTATACAAAAAAGGAAAAAGGATAAGTACAAAGCAGTTATACTATAATTTTAAATTATTCACAAATTTACAATATACAATAACACAAATTTAATCATTTAGGTCTCAAACACTGAACATTTTTATTTCCTTAAAGAAATATGATTAAAATGTTGTTTCCTGTGTTTAGAAAAATGTTATCTAAAATGGTGGGTTCTAAGTTGACTTTTTAATATAAGAACTAGTTACTGCATAATATTATCATTGAAGTTTTCCAAACAGGTATTTACATTTAAGAACATTTCTTGTAGAAGAACTCAAAAGGTGGTTGCCATTGTGTGATAAACTAAAAGTAAGTTCAACACTCAAAATGAATTTTATCACTGGAGGAAAAAATTGTGACCTCTTAAATTTTATTTAGCATCAATGTGACTGATTTTTATTTTTTTTAAAGAATTCAAATTGATTTTTACCATATGCTATAAACACGTTGAATCAGATGTTGACATCCAATCCAACCTACATGTTCAGATCCAACACCTTTTGTTTCGTGCAATATATCTTTAGAGTATTTTAAACCCATGAATTTAATGAAATTATGTATTGTTGCGATATATTCTTAATTGTTTTTATTTTTTTACATTTATTTATTTACTTGTTATTATAATTTATAATTTAAAAAAGTCAAACAATAATTTTTTTAACCTCATTTGGTATAAGTATGATAGAAGAAAAAATAATACAAACCACTTAATCTAAACCAAAATATTTTGGATTGATGGAGTAATAGATTTAGTTAAATTATGATAACCTCGCCTATTTACAAGTCTTCCTCTACATTTTCGCATGTCAAATTAAGACAAGTGTTGGTTCAAAAGGTTTTTTTGACCTGATAGACTTGACCCAATCCAGGGTTCACATAGTGTAAGTTTGATAGAGAACAATGTACTAAACTAATATAAATCAAAATATTTCGATTGATTAAATAACAGACAACAATCTTACTTATACACCTCTACGTGTCATCTGAAGATAAGCCCTGATTTAATAGGTTGGTTTTTCTCATATTTGAAAAAGAAGAGGGTTAGCATCTAGTAATATATATACCTAACTAATCAGAATCAAAATCAAAATATTTTGCTTGGACTAAATTACATACAATCTCACTATATATTACTCTACTTCTAGATTTCCCGACTTGAGATAAGTGATGATTTAATAGATTATTGAGAAAAACGGGGATAGCATTAGTAAGATTGAAAAGGCTCAATACTCTCTCAGTTTGTGGTCAACTTTTCTTATAAATACTTGTAAATAAGGGAAAAAAAACGTTACATATTAAAGTTAGTTTATAGTGAGTTAAATTACCTTTCAATTAATAAGTTAAGATAAGAGAATATTTATAACTTAACAGGAATGTCGTTTCATTTTTTATTTTCTATTTTTTTTATGGAGAAGTTTATATAAACAAATCGTTACCATGTATTAAATTAGGTTATCCCAAATTTTAAAAAATAAATTGTTAAAATTTTATAAAAACTTATTTAATATAAAATATAAATATCATAATAAAAGGTTATAAGTTTTAAAAAATTACTGTATCTATTTGTGTTATTATTATATTAATTTCTGTAATATATTAAAGACATGTATGATGTATATTTTAGCTTTTAAGCATTTTGACAAAGAATTAGGTTTATAAATGTTTTAAAGAATAAACTTGTACCTTATTTAAATACTTTATTGTAAAAACACAATTTATATTTAATTTAGATCTCTTTTCGTATTGACCTATTTGAAAGGAAAATGGTGATTTGACACCACTATTGAAAAAAACTTTCATTTAACATTTTTATTTATTAATATCATATTATATAAATAAAATAATAATATATGGCAGTGTAAAATGATGTGCATCATAATCATATACAGTGGGTGTTAAAATAACATTACCCTATTTAAAAACACACCAAACTTGTAAAAATTTTAAGATAGAGTATAAAACACGCATTTAAGTGATTAATAAGTAAAGATTTTTGGTATAAAAAAAATCAATATTGGTATAAAAAAAAAAAGGTGCAAATACCCTGACCCAATTAAACCTGTAGCAAGAGGGAGGGTGAAAAAGACAATTAAAGTTATAATAAATAATATAATATAACAAGGAAAATAGAAAGTACGGATTAATAAAGTGTATAAAGTGAAAAATCTTCTCATGTCATCACTGATTAAAAATAAAAAGATTATACCCAGGTGTTCCAGTTGGATATCTTCGGAAGGAAGCCAACTTGCCAGTACTATTAGGTGTTTTATTCTCCAATTTAAATCAAACATATAAAATGGAGAAATTATTAGATAAGACGCGCTATCATAATTTATTTATGATCTAACTACTTTTATGTGACATGTATATATTTTTTAGACAGAGATTAAACTAAATTATATGATTCAACTTTATCAAATAGTTTATCTATGGAAAGATTATCTAGGAGAAGCTTATGCCTGTATAAATAATGCATAATTTGGAATAACTAAAAAAATCCTTGTTTTGTTTGGTTAAGAGTGTGGAATGTGGATAATTCATTGATAATGATTTAAAGAAAAAAAAAGTGAAGTTATTTTTAGTGTAATGTCAAATTGATTTTAAGTATATTTTTTAAAATATAAATATTTTTTTATTATAAAAAGCTATTTGAAAAACTGAAAATAAATTACTTCTTAAAAATATTATTTATTAAATTTCAATAATATTTATAAAAAAATTTAAAAAGTTCAATAAATAGAATTATTTTAAAAAACTAAATATTAAATATTGAAGATCCCTAAAACCCACCACTTCTCATCTCACATCACACTTCATTTTATCTTTCAAAATTTTCTGTTAAATCCCCACAAATCACAAAGCATAAGCAGACAATCATCACAAATTCTCTTAATCAATCCCAGAAATCCACAAATAATAAATCACTCTAACCAAAATAAAAGAATGACAATTTCTGAGGAAAGAAGCACACCATTTACCTCAAGTACAACAACACGAAACGACTCCAACCTCAAACCTACAACACTAAACGCACAAGCTCATTCAACTCCCAATACGATCCAAGTGGTTTCTTTATCTCACTGATAAACATCTTACAGTCTTCTATTAGAACACAACTTAGGTTTCCCGTGGGTCCCTTCAGCAGCACTTCAGAACTGTGATAAGATTACTCGGCAGCCCTATTCTTTTCGTCCAGCTCAACTATTCTAATTTCCAAACCCACTGCATCTTTGAAGAAAACATCACTCTACTTAACTACACACAGCTATGTAAGCGCTTTTATTACTATAATAATATTAATTAACTATCCCGTCACCTATACACCAAAAATACCAATATTACTAAAACTGATGCATATAGAGAATGTAACCCAATAACACCCGTCGCAGCAGTTGAATCCAAAATAGCACTATCTATATAGCCGTTACTGCTATTGTTATTAATTGTACGAGTAAGCACCGGACGTAATCGTTCTTCAAATTCTAAACCTTCTGCGTTTGAATGAAAGTGCCGCTCCTGTCTAACCTAACGAAGTTCTCTAGTTAGTGCTAATTAAATTAACTATTAACTACACTATAACGGGAACGGTTCTTCAAAAACTATATGGCTTGAGCTAAAGTCTTAACAATATCGTTACTAATAGCTACAACACAAGCAGCATTCAACATATCGATGCACAAAACTTGACAGTGAAATCGTAGAGCATCTACAACAGCATTCAAAATCCGCAAAAAGAGAAAGAAAAATAGATCGATAGACGAATCGCGTACCTGGAGCTGGCGAAATCGTAGAGTTTTCCGGTGCTGGAGAAAATCATAATTCCGACTTCAGCATCGCACAAGATCGCAAGCTCCTTCGCCTTCTTCAGCAAACCGTTCCTTCTCTTCGAGAACGTGACTTGCCTACTCGTCGAATTGTCGATCCTCCTTATCACGATCTTTCCTCTCCCCATACCAAACCCTAACAATCGGAACCTTCCGATTCAGAAATTCAGAAAAGCACTCGCTGCAAAACAGATCCACAACCAAAACTTCAATTAGCGAAGAAGATGAGAAAATAAAAAGCCAAAATCAAAAAACACCGTTGCGAAAGAGAAAATAGAAGACGCTTGGATCCACATGCTGTGGTGACGAAGGTAGACCAATTGATTTTCCGAGAAAGACAGAGAGAATCTTAAGCAGAAAAAAAATAAAATAAAAGTATGCACAAGAGAGAAAAGAGTGTGCTTACTGAGGGAGGCGTTGGTTATAACAGACAAAGCGCTGAACGCACATCAGCAGCACGAGCTCGGTAGCTATATAAGGAAAGTGAGGAAACCGCTTTTGGGGTGTGCAATGAAACCGCTTAAGTGAGCAGCAAAACCACTAGTGGTTTTCCCTGAAGGTGCACGTGGCCCAATCAGATTCTCTTGTTCTATATGTTCCTCGAAAGGGGTGCCATCCACCGATGCTACGCTGACGCGTGGAGCTACGAATACGCATGCCGTAGATCGTACCGTAGTTGCTTTTTTGGAGAATGGCGCTTCTTTCAAATAATCGCTTCGAGTGCGTTGTGCACCGCTGAAGTGCAATCGCCATTTTTGCAAGTTGTCCAATATGCCCTTATTCCGTCCCGTTGTATAACGCACCGCCAAAATGCTTTTCGCGTGGATATTTATATAGTCTGTTATACTCATATACTGCTACGTCTTTCTGTTATCAAAAGAAAATATATGCCATGTCTGCTGCGTGGATAATAACAAACTGAGCACAATACATAATATTTTTCTTTATTTAATCATTTTGCTAATATTAGTATATTTAGAAATAAAGTCAGATTCTCCAGAGATAACATACTCCATCTGTCTTTGATGTAAGAAAATATTCTACTTACTGAAAATTTAAAATGATTGGTTTATATTTTAAATAAGAAATTAAATATAAAGAAACATTTTTTTCATGTTAATAGAGGTAATTAAAATACAATGACAATGAGAAATATATTTTATATACTGTCATCATAGTACGATTTACTATATGCGATAAAATTGTCAATATTTGTAACGCTTGTTTTGAAAGTCATGTTCAAAAATGCAAAAATATTGATATACTTTGATTGCAAAATGAAAAATATTATGTCAAATTTAAACTGTTACGTCAAATCTAAAATTTCAAAATGAAAAAATATAAGATCAAAACTAAAATTATCACCTTTCTAAATATCATCAAAATCATATTTAAGATTGTAATGTCCTATTATTACATTCTTTCAACGAGTTAAGGTATAATATGTCGTATATATCAATCTTATTGCATTTTCAAAACATATTAAGCGAAACCTACAACATATTGTTTTTTCTTTTAATCCATTGAGCAAACTCTTGAATTCATTTTTTTTTCACACATAATTCTTAAATAATTAATTGTACCCCAGAAACGTTTGTATCATAAGCAATAATGAAAAGAGTAATATATATATATATATATA
>Ga0099825_1006605_pt1 | contig 14429 bp, 11 predicted proteins | sample SiratroredBW_FD_76838 | JGI IMG/M metagenome (GOLD analysis project Ga0099825, IMG submission 76838) | Root nodule microbial communities of legume samples collected from California, USA - Siratro red BW | ecosystem: Host-associated > Plants > Roots > Nodule | place: USA: California | collected... | reverse complement strand
TTTTATATATTTTTTTTTTCTTTCTAATCTATATATATATATTATTTTTATTTTATTCTATATATATATATATTTTTTTTTTTTTTTATATATATATATATATATATATATATATATATATATATATATATATATATATATATATATATATTCTTTTTTTGGTATATAATGACGTCATAATTAACATAACAAGTGATGTATGTGATCAGTAAGATGACAAAATTAAGTGTAGAGATACTAAAAGATTAAAGTAAAAACAAAAATCAAGTATTCATAATTTATGACAAAAAATAAACCTGAACTAAATATAAACAAGTGACAAAATATTGACCATCGCAATAATTCAAAGTCTAAATAATGAAAGTCACGATTACTTTCCATAAGTCAACGAATCCAAGTAATCCAGATATGAAATTGTTGGCTTGAGTAAAGAAAATTTTATTTTCACCTGATGATCGATAAACAATTCTTTTCACTTGACTCATAACTTACAAAAAGCATAAAAATCAACATTTCATTGTATAAAATAATAAATTTCTATTAGTCAGTATCATTTTTATAATATGAAGCATTATTACTGAAAACTAGAGACCTTCTTTGCTTATAAAGGGAGTTGATATATACAGGGTAAGCAAGGTAAAAAAATTATGTTTCAAATGACAATATATATATATATATATATATATATATATATATATATATATATATATATATATATATATATATATATATATATATGTAAAGTATTTTTTTAATTTATTATTAAATTATAATTTTATACCATGATTATTATATCCTACAATGTGATTATGATAATACATATTTAATGAATTTTGATTTATATACTAAACACCAAATAATTTTAGATTAATATAAACTTTGAATTCAACGGTTAGTTTTTGAAAGAAAAAAAAAAGATGAAATATATATACTTTTGCAACATTGAATAGAAGTTATATTGTTGTAATTTGATCTATTTTCATTCATATATATAGTGAATATAAAGTATTATTAATTTTATTTTATTTTCGTTATTAAATATTATGAGTATGTATATTTTTTATTCATAAACAATAAAAATAAATTTATATATAATTAAAAATTAGATAAATTTATTATATTGATAATATTTTACAAAATTAAAAAAGTTAACTGAATTAATTATTTTTATTTTCATGTTTGATTATGTTAAATTTGAAGATAATCAATATATTTATTTTCTCCCATTCTAATAAATAGTATATACTATCTTCCGTTTTGGAATCCTCTCTCCTTCATTCCTTTGTTTATGTTGAAACTTGTCGCTCTTTTACCAGTTCACGACCGTTTGGTTTGACTGGAAGATATATACAGTAAAAATGGAGCTAACATGTTCGCAGGAGAAAGCTTAACGCATAACAACAACAATAATCATATAACTAATAATTAACAAAAAATTAAGAAAAGGTTTAGTCAAATTTCTCTATAATTTTTTTCGGAAAACAAATTGAACGGAACAAATCATAGGCGTATGCGAAAGAAATAAAGAAAAATTGCAGCAACAGTGAATAGGTTGAGCGATAGAAAAGAAATCGAGAAAAATACCTCAACTCGAGTGAACAACTGGTGAAACCCTTGCGTCTTGTAGAAGAAATCAACGGCGTCGTTTTGCTGTTCACTGCCAGTGGCTGCTTCACGTATTCCTCCAACCGCTTGCTTCCCTCCTTTCATATCCGAAAAACACCCTCCCATTCTCTCTCTGCAAAACTGTTTCTAATTTCTATATCGCTAATGAAACAGTGAGTGAGAGAGCGATTGGATTAGGGTTTTTGTGATTTTATAGTGCTTATTTTGTGTATTTGTGTTAATAATAATGATAACGTTTTGTCCAAATATGGCTACGTTTGAGCTACACACAGAGAGTAGAGCGTTCGTTACCTTTTATAGCTCGAGACGGAAACGCGTCGTTCCATTCTCTATTCTAATCCGTTTCGGTTTCAACCTTTCACTTAACAGAGATTAACATGCTAATGAAATGAGATAACGTGTAATAATAATAATAATAATAAATATTTTAGGTCAACAACAAATTTAAAAACTTGCAGCAGAAGCAAGGGTGATGGATGAAAAGCTAATATAAAATTCAACCATAATTATTTTTTTTTGAAAAAAAAAATAATATGAAAGAAGAAAAGTAGTTGACGTCGTCAATCTTACTCGTTTCTGGTGTGTTTTCCATGTATAAGCATAGACTAATAAAGATTCCTGTTTAATTTTAAATATTCTATATCTATTTAATAATATTGTCACTTATTTTATATAATGATAATAGTATTTTTTTTATGCTTTCAACGCTTTGGATAAAATTATTTAAATTTTTGTTTATTGTTATCCTAGAAGTTTTTACCTTAACAATATAAGAACTACACTTTTAATTTTACACATTTCCTTTTAAATATCTTATTTAGAAAGTCTTAAACTCTCTTTTGTGACGTGTTATTACGGGCAAAATAATTGCACATGAGAAATAGTGCCAGAAATTGAATTGAAAGGTTTGTTCACCCCTTCAAATGGGCATGCATGTCTGAATCATGACTTTGTTCATCATAATTATTCAATATATATACAGTAGATCAACAGCTACAGATGGAACGACTTATTTAAAAATAATAAACATTATTGTCATATAATATAACTTCTACATTTTTATATTAATACGAGTCTATTAGTTAATAGTGGAATCCATATATAAATTTAGAGTGTCTAAAAAATAAAAACCTGATATATTCAATTATAAATTTAGAAACTTGAAGGAATGAAGTGCAACTGTCATTGCAGTATCGGTCCGCCACTGTATGTATACGTAGATTAATATTAACGAATTAGTTTCTATATTAATAAGATCACTAATTCAAAAAAAAAAAGCACGTATAATTTGTATATACGCAATTACACATATTTGTGTGTTTTAATTTTTGAAAAATAGTAAAAATTATATTATAATGCTAATAAGTATTTTAAATGTGTAACTATAAAATTATTGTAAAATATATTTTCTCCAAATATACAAAAAAAAAAACATTTCATGCTTTAAAATAACTTAAACATATTTATAGTTTACAGAAAAAACATAGATGCAACGTTGATCTATAGTAGTCACATTAAGATTAATTTTAAATATTTTATCCAAATATCTCACAAATCAAAAGCAGCATAATATTATAGTTTTCGAAGATTAATGTCCCTCTAAAAGTTTATTTAAAAATGTCATTAGATTGTAGTATGAAAGAAACTTTATGGATTATTCTAATCAAGTTATTTGATAAAAATAAGTTAAAAAGAGAGAGAGAATAAGTTACGTAAATTTTGGTAAAGCATGGCAGAGGCAGAATATAAGGTTGTTTCACGGAGGGAGTTTGGTGGGTCCATGGTGGTTTTAATGTATGAGAATATAAATGTATGATATAGACATTCAATGTAATCAGCTAAGAAAAATCAATGAAACGTCTAAAGAATACACACGAGGAATAAGTAAAATCACCCAGAAATATTTTCTTTGAAACAATGATTCCCAAGCAAAACCCTTTACACTGATATACATCTGAGATTTTTCTTGCTTCTATTTACAATTCATTTCAGTTATCAGAATTTTGGCCATTGAAATTGAACCGGTTTCTTGACCAACTATGGAAATAAGAACAGATAGCTTGTTGGTGGTCTTTAATGGTAAAATCTATTGCATGGAGGATGTGGATGCTTGAGGGAAGTGAGAAGGCCGTGGCTGAGGCTTGACGTCTCTGCTTCGCATGAAAGACAAAAATTGTTCAGGTAGTTCTTCCAAAAGAGCTTGCACAACAGATATTTGGCCACCTGTTGAAACACACATGAAAAGAATTCGTTTAAATGAAATGAATAAGAACAAATTGTAGGAGTCAAAAAGCAAGAGAATGAGAGACATGATAGGTGTAAACTATTTGTTTGATAAATTGTGTTTATTATCTACTCAAAAGGCAAAGCAAGTTAAGTTTAGAAGCAACTGGTACTTACTCTGTACTTCTCTCATAGAGACAAATTGCACTATATCTCGTGTAGCTACACGACCAGAAGAACTCTCTAACCGACGCCCATTATCAGCATCCAGCACCTGCAAACAAAAGTGTATCTATTCATTCTCTCTAGCAACAAAGCATTGCCATGCTATTGAATAATTAAAAGGGTCTAAGGAAAACACTTGGACAAGGAGGAATAGTAAAAACCTCCATGCTTGTGAAGTCAGCATTTCCAACTCCAACTATGAGAATAGATAGGGGAAGATCAGATGCTTTAACAAGAGCATTTATTGTTTCTTGAAGATCAGTGACAACTCCATCCTGTAAGAAGATGAACCATTTAATTGATTATTCGTTATCATCAAACGGAAAACAGCATCAGCAAATCATTATCTTCTTACCGTGATGATAAGCAATACATAATACATAGTGTGGTTGTGTGATGTGAGGGACTGCCCAGCTATTTGCGCGGCCATGTTGATAACTGGGCCAAATAAAGTGGGTCCTGCCAGAGTGACACTGCGCAAAGCACTGCCATAAGCATCCATTATGCCTTCAACTCCTGCAACCTAAACACAAAGGAAAGCTAACTGCTATGTTAAACTGATAGAACATCAACAATACAATTGCTATCCCAGGGACATAAAATACTGCAAATAATAACAATCTTTTCCTAAGAAAAAGGAGTGGAAGAATTTCTAACCTCAGAGCCACCTGGGCTACCATTTAGATTAAAACAGTGGGATACGGTACCACCAGGTATCCTCCCTCCAAAGCCCCAAGCAGGAAATCGCCTATCAGAATCATAAAACTGAATAACTTCTCCAACCTCCATTATAGCCTACAAACAATAGGCAAAACAATGATTCAGATAATGCCACCCTATTATTGAAGTTGTTCAATACCATATATAAGGAAGTAACAAAAATTACACTGTCTTCATTTTGTACATAATCCATGATCATAAACTGTAAAATGAGGTCGATCTATTTTTTTCATAAGTCAATGATTGAAAAGATCAGAATCATTCATTAATTAGATATCAAGCTTACCTTTTGGTATGAATTCAACCGACCATGTGCGTCAATGTAATGCAAGGAATCTGAATGTTGAGGATTTCCATTTGAAGCTGGACAAATTTTGAAGCGCTTAATAAACTATAACGATGAAATTCACAATCACTGTTAAGAACAATTGTTACTTACCAGTGAAATCTACAGCAACCATAAAGTTGAGTTCAAAACCATTAGATATGTAGTCGATAAAACTGAACTGTTCCTTTTCACAATATTGATCCACAAACAGTTGACCCTTCAGAACCTAAATGGAAGAAATTGTAAACACTGAGATTGAGTAAAGGAGTAGTGCAAATAAGTAACTCTATTGCATGGATCAATACACACCTTCTCTTTTTTGTGGCTTTTGGATGATATGACAAAATTTGCACCCGTTCGCTCTTTGTATAATTTTTCAAGGTCCGCTACAGACTTCTGCATTTTGCTGATTCAATAAATTTGCTATCAATATATTTTGCATTAATGAACTAGAAAAGAAAAGGCCCAACAAAAATAAGTTAAAGTAATATTTTGGCTAGTATACTAGCTTTCACATTTTTTATCGTAATCTTTATATTTAAAAGTTTTATGTTCAGGTGTCACTGCTGGTTTCATGACAATGTAAAACCTCAAAAGATTAATAGAAATACTTAAGAAAAGAATGAAGAATAAAATAAAAAGTCAGTATATAGAGAAAAAAAAAAAAAAACAGAAACCAATTTCCAATAGTTGCATTATTACCCAATAAGTACATGATCGCCGCTGCTATTGAAATCAAAACACTCGATCAATAATGGATTCTCCTGCAGCGAAGTTAAAAAATTTGAAAGAAAATATCTTGTTAGGTGAATAAGTAATTAGAATATTATAAAAACATAACTTCAAATATTAAGCCCAAATATGGCAGCCTTACTTTACTTCCAAACTTGTGACCACCAAGACAAACTGGTCTCCATTTTGGATTTAAATTGTCGTTGATAACTTCAGTCTTGCAGATAGGAATATAACCTCCACTCTCAACCATTCTTGATATTCTTAGAAAAGGGTCCTACAAGAAAAACATATATGAGAGATTTTTCGAATGTTAAACAAACAAAACCAATAAATCTGCACTCAATTAAATAGGGAACATGAATAATAAGAATGTGGATGGGATGTAGAATAAGTACACTTTTGGAAAAAACGTCCTTGTTGTCCAAGCGAGAACAACGCAGGATCATCTCAACTACACTCCTTGAAGAAACAGTCTCCTCAGCATGAACAGTAATTGCTCCTAGGTTTCTTAAACGACCGTTCCCACTTTTGTTTTGGAGCTTTAATGTTAACCTTCTACTTGCTTTAGTCACAATCTGTCGCGCACACAATGTCCAAAATCTCAGTTCTCAATGCACCAGTATTAACAAGTAGCACAGGAAAAAATAGAAAATGTAATTATACACACGCATAAAATTTATAACTGGTATTTTCGTTGTCTTTTTATCTCATCTCACATTTCGCTTCTTTTTTTCTTTTATGTGATAGCATTTTTTTGCCATTTCAAATTTCCTTTTTTATAAAAAGTATACGGGATTCGTGGAGGACATATTAGAAAGATTTGATATGAATGAATAGTAAATGATATTATATAAAAAAATAAGAGACCACTTTCAATCTTAAGACAAAATTTAAACTATCCAAGTCTTCAAGAAAAGATGAAAGAAATTTAATATCAATACATTATCTTATATCTAAAATAATAGATTTGTGAATATTTTACTTTATATATTATTTATTTTCAACTTTCTGTACAAATTAGGATTTCCAACTCATCTTAAAAAGAGCTATTTCATGAAATTTTGTATGAATATTTTTCATGTCAGAATGAGTAATCTCAAAATAAGTAACTTCGAACGCATTCTTGCATTTCATATATTTGTTTGCGGAACTTTTTATTTTAGTGTCTCTTCTTTATTCAAAACTTTTCCTTTTTATTTCTTTAATTTTTTTTCGTTAATATCTTTCAACTCTCTACACTCACACTTAGTTGTACCTTTATCAGAACCCATTACCCAATAACCACAAAACAGAAGGCGTGATGATAATTTATTGTTTATTAAAAAATGAAAATTACGTAATGGATGTGAATACAAAATAAATCATTTGCCATCAACGATTGCATGTGAATACAATGCACTGACCTCTGATAAAGTGCAACTGGCCATTCCAAGGAAGTCTTGATCTCCCAGATTTAGTGTCTGCAATTTCAAATATAAACTTCATGAGTCATAACATTCTCTAATTCGGCAAGAGAAAGTGAAAATTAAAATTTGGAGTACTATTACAATGCAAAAACTCCTATAAACTTTAGAACTCTGGTTTCATTTTACTTCACATCATTTTAATAAATTGGCTCCCCTTTGCTCTCATTAATTATGCATTTTAGTTAAGCAATTAAAATTTTTATTTTTTTTATTGAAGATCATAAACTTTTAAAAAATGAGAACAAAATTCTCAGAAGTTACTTGGTACTGTTTATTGGAGTAATTAAAATAAAAATAGCACATTAATATAATTTAAGCTCTTTTTCATAATATATTTCAAATACTTAAAGAAATGCTTATAAGTATAATATGATTTTATATTCAAATAAGATACAAATAAGGTCCTATAATTATGCGATTTATCCTCTGGTTGTAAGAAATTCGAAAATATACAGTACCAAAAATATAGCTAAATATTTTTCTTTCGAAAAATTAAGAAAGCAGCAAGGCAGAGTTATTATGGTTACAAACCTTGGTGGGAACGCCATGATATTTTGTATCAATGTCATACACATGAAATCTGGAATAAAAGTAAAATGAGAGAAAGGTTGTGAATTATTATAGCAACGCATTTGCTTGGAATAGATGCAAGACAGATATGAAGAGCTTACTCAAGTGGTTGCACAATTTCGAAGTGAAATGCAACACTAATTTTCTCTATCCACTCTGGATTCAAGCAATTCATAATTACTTCAGTGCGACCTAATTCTTCACATTTACCATCTCTTTTCTTTGCAAATACTACAACCATGGGATCACTCTGAAATAAAATAGGGAAACAAAACCAGTTAAATGATGCGAAGGTCAATTTTGAACAATGTACTATATTTTCAAGTTTATATATAGAAAACAAAGTTTTGTAAATAAGTTGTTTGTACATGAATTTGTGGAGAAACTGTGACTCTAATAATAAAATTTTACATTCTAGATTATATGTATATAAAATAACTTGAAAGCACTGCATCATTAGCATTACTTGATTAAGAACAGTCTGAATGAAAAATAATACATGCTATGTACCTTTTGAAAAATATTACTACCAACATCTAAAAAAATTTAAGGCGAATACAAAGGTATTTCATGATGAAAAAGAATGTCAACAGTCACACATAAATAAGTATGGTATGGAACATGGAACATGGAACATCGAAGAAATTAAGAAAAAAAAATGACAACCATCTCGAATATATGTAAATAAAGAAAATATACCTTTGATGCAATGTCACGATCAAGTAAGCTGGTTGCTGAAAGAGATAACTGCAGCAAAAAAAAATAAAAAAATACATGACCATAATAATTTGTCAACCTTGTCTATATAACAAAATAGTATATTGAAAAAGAAAAAAAAAAAGTGAATAGAAATAAATTAAAAAACCAAACAAACGCCCCCCAAAATACCTAACCATTGGTAATGATATGTTTGAGTTTGTCTCAATGAGTCTCTTGTTGGCAACAGAAATTTTTTTAATCGTACACCAAACAATAATAACAACTTTTGACTAAACATTGTAGGATAAAAACTCAATTTACATATTTCATAGAAAATAATTAAATATATATTTAATATTTGTAAAATGAATAATGTTTTATTTTGATAACTATTTATTTCATCTTTCTAAAATTTGAAAAAAAAAAATGTTATTTTTATCCCTTATAAAATGATTTTTTAATTCATTGTAAAAAATTAAGCACTAATTTTTTAAATAACTAAGTATTATTTATTTTTAAAAAATTAAAAGAGTGACACATGTTGGTAGTATATCAACATGTAGTATTATGGGTACGTTTGTTTAATTTTTTTTAAATGTTCTTGGTAAAATAATTATTTAAATTAACTTAAACATGTTTGGGTAAACTTTAAAAAGTAAAAACAGGAAAAAATAAGTTATTTTATTTTTTTTACAAGTAATTTGTAGTTGCTTCTCATAAAAAAAAAATGTGGTAGAAATGAAATAATTTGAAAAAACACAAAGACAAACGCATAATAACTTTTGTTTATATAAAAATCACTTTTTAGCAAACAATTTTTGTTGCACAAACAAATACACCCTATATCAATATCCCTCATTTTGATATTTAGATAAATTCAAAACAAGTTGAGGGTTATAATACTGAAATTAAGGATTCATTTGGAGATCAACATATAATAATATAAAAGTGTGATAAGAAGAAAATAATATCTCATGTTAAGTTTCCTTCATAATAAAGAAAATAAAAAGATTATATAAATGATACCAATAATGACAGTATATTGATAGTGGTATAAACAGTAGTCACAATTAATTGTAGTTATTATTTTAATTATAATATTAATAATGACGATAATTGTGATCATAATAAAAATAATAATATTGATGACAATGTGGTGACAAATGATAAAAATGACCATAAAATCATGTATCATATCAATAAAAACTTATTTATATTAGGATAGAATGATAGTGATTGTAACTGCAAGCAATCTAAATACAGCAACTTTTAATTTGAGACATATAAAAAATAGATGATTAAAATCAAAACCCCAAATATGTTTAAATTTGAAAAATATAAAATAAAAACTTTGTTAAATCAATTTTCGCTCTCTGGTATTGAGGAATTTGAAGTGTATGTATATTAATCAGATTAAATTGTCATTAACTTAATAATTTTATTTTATATATACGGTGTAATTCTATTTTTTTATTACGCAAACAATAATCTGTTTCTTGCGTTGAAATTCTTTTTCCTTGGTAGCCATTTGTTTATGTGAAAGTATTTTCCCTGGGTTTTCCCTCTTTTCCACGTTTGCTTCGATCATAAAATAAAAAATTGATCTCTTGAACAAAGCGTAAAGCACGACGATAACTATTAATAGTAAAAGAATAGGAGAAGAAGAAGAGAAGTTCAGCTGAACTTTTTCTGAGAATTTTTTTTTTTAAATTGAACAAATCGTATCGAAGTACACCTAGTCAAAGTCAACAAAATAAAAAAGATCGACGGCGATAGTAACGAGGTTGAACGACGGAAAGGAAAATGTGAAAAGTAATGTGCGATGATAGTGATGTCAGGAACTGAAAGAAAATAGTGAAAAATGAGTACCTCAACTTGTGTGAACATTTGATGAAACCCTTGCGACTTGAAAAAGAAATCGACGGCGTCGTTTTGCGCATTGGCGCCTTCACCAAACCCTCCCACACCTTGTTTCCCTCCTTCCATGTCAGAAAAACACCCTCCCATTCTCTCTGCAAATTTCTAATTCTAAAATGACAATGAAACAGTGTGAAAGGGATTAGGGTTTTTTTTTTCTGATTTTATAATCACTATTTATTATTATTTATTTATCCGCAAAATAATAATAACAACGTCTGCTGCAAAAGATCGCTATATCGAAAACAAGCCAACGTTCTGTGGTGCCTTAATTCTTAGGCTTTTATAGCTAAAAACCAACCAACGCGTTTTCTGTTCAAGGAACTAGCACCGAACCTTCTTAATATTATAAATCAATTTTTTCATTATTTGAATTTCAAACAAAAACAGCGAAGATTCACGAAATTGTATTCGTCTTCTAAAATGGTGGATAAATCACACCAACGTTCAAAATATTTTCGAAAATAGAGATAGCAGAAGAAAAGTTCAGCGTCACTCGTTTTAAGTGTGATTTCCATGTAATAGAATACAGGTTTCCCATGTACTTTTCTTAAAGAACGTGATTTTTAATATAATAATGATAAATAGATGCAAAAATATATGTTATATAAATTATTGTTAAACTATTACACGTTTTTTTTTTCAAGGGTAATTTTTTTACAAAATTTTAGAATGGATAAATTATTTTTTAATTTTTTTATGGATAATTTGACACGATTTTATTTAATTCATAATGAAATTAATGGTTTAATTCATATTGATATAACAAAATTTTAAAATAGTGTTAACTTGACATAAATCCATAAAAAAAATAAAAAAATTGTATTAAAGTAGAAAAAAAACCTTTCTAAAAAAATCTACATTGATATAATGTGATGTTGCTTAGTTGTGAAATTCATCATAGTAATTAATAAATTCGTGTAAAGTGTGTCAAAGAATTCATTTAATTGAATTATATTGGATTTGATTTATATTATTATGGATATTTTCGGGTATTTTGATTTTGAAAACTCTATATCTTTTCTAATATTATATTACTTTCAAAAATATAAATATATTTTGCATTTTAATTTGTTAACATTACTAGCGACATTGTTCCCTTATCTCTTATATTCTCATTATTAACAGATAACTTTGTGCCTTTATGATCCTATAGAATATTTTATTATAAATTTACAAGGTTAAACGAAGTTTTTTAGAACTCTATTTCATCTTTAAAGATTGAAATTCTGCTATAAGTAGTAATAAACTAAGAAAAATACATTCTAAAATATATTCATAATTTAGAAATGGTGGCTTTTCATAAGAGAATACACCGAAAATTTTGAATTTATTGGACGGTTCATTTAATCAATCCACATAAAGGACTACAAAAATAATATATGATATTTCATTCACTCTTTGAGTTAATTATCAAAATGATACAGTAGTTGAGTTTTTCTGAGTTACCGAAAATTTTCACGTATTATGAATCTAACTCATAAAAGATTAAGAAATCACATTTTATCTGAAATCTACAATAAATTTATAAGTATTATTTTTTATATATTATTTAATTTTAACATTTTTATTTAAAATGAGATTCAAATCCATAATTGAATTTAAAACATAGATAAAAAAACAATACACTTCTTAAAATATATGGAGAACTCCTAAAATTTTTCTTACATTTCTTCAGTTTACCCATTCATATATGGTGATACTTTTAATTGTATATTTATTTTAGAATTTAAATCTAAGAGATAACTACTGATTTATTGTTATTGTAAAATAATATTTTTACAGACAATATATTAAAATTAAATATTTTAGAAATATTAAAAGTGTATAATTAAAGAAAAAAAGACATTGAAAAAACAGTGTTGAATATCTTGTTTTAGAAAGACTTGGACTCTACTTCACGTGTAATCACTGTAAAAGAAACAAATGAAAATGGTAGTTGAATAAGGGAAATGACCCTGAAATTGAACTAAAAAAGACTTTGTCTCTTATAAACACTTTTGCAGCCCTTCCAAGGGGCACGTCTGAAACATGACTTTACTCGTGAAAACATTTAATTATAATTATTAGCGATTTAAATCGTATATTTGATTAGAAATTGCATTTAAATTATGTTATTTTCAATCACATTTCTCATCTTTAAAATCAATATACTTTCCCAATCACATAAAAATTATTACCAATTAAAATTAATTAATAATCCTATTAATTTTATTAATAACTCGGTTACAAATAACAACCACTCAAATACGCCTTCTTTAATTAATTTAATATATCTTAAAAACCCCAATTTCATTGATAATATATTACAATAATTGTTTATCTTTTATTATTAGTTTTTAATTATTTAATCTCTTCCTCACTCGAGTATAAAAGAATCTTATAAAAATAAAACACCATTCAATGTCTGAACAGTCTTATCCAAAACTCTTCTTCTTAAAGTCTGTAATTAGACAGAAGAGTTTCACATTAGGAGAAACATATAAAAGATTAGAAATTACAATTGATCATTAATATGAAAAAAAATTTGCTTACAAGTTTTAATGAAATCCGTAATTTGATAATGGGCCTAAAATAGGAATATATGTAGATGTGCTTTTAAGAGTAGTACAAAACAATTTACAAGTAAGGCTAAAATATATTTTTATGCGTATCTTGTTAAATTTCTTTTGTATTTCAAAATAATTAATTTAGTCCTTGATCTTTTACTTGTATATAAGTATTTTTAAACAATAAACTTTTTCAGCTATGAAACATGATTTAGTTTTTTTTAATAATTCAATACCTCAAATTTACCTTAATGATCTATATATGAGAATTTAAAAATATCACATAACTAATTTATAAACACTCATATATTGTAAATATTTTAGGACAAAACCATTACCCGATTACTAAACTTAAAGCCGAAAAATATTCTTACAGTTGTAACAAAATATTACAAAACAATTACAGTGTAAAAAATATAACAAAACAGTGCATAAAAAAAAATCTCTTCAATTAATAGTGTTCAAATATCTTTTGGTAAAGTCGTATTATATTATGTACTATAACATAGGAAAATGAAATAGAAACTAAGAAGTAACATATATTTATACTAGAATTCGTTTTCATGTAAATAGCAGCAAACAATTCTACGCGTAGTTCAAACGAAGAGAGAGTAAACAAAGAATAATAAAAATAAAACAATGTTCTATCCGAAAGCTAACTTTGATCCAATGGATTTAAATTTGTCTTGCTTCGTCAAATGAATATGTGAAGACGTGGAAGTTTTCAATTTCTTGTTCAATTATATATATTCATAGCTTTTTTACCAAGTATGGTTCAACAACACTAGCAATTTAATTATTTGTATATGTGTGTGGCTGAGGTCAAAGACTATCAATTTGCTGAATAGGTATTTAATTTCATTAATTAAACAAGAATAATGTGGTTTTTTTCAAGTTATTGGTTAAAAATAAGAGAAAATTTGCATATATTAATAAGTAGGCTTTAAATTTAATTAATACGAAAAATTGGATTATATGATGACATTTGATATGCTTTAATTTGTCCTATTTCTAGTTGAGATATATTAGATATTTATAAATTATTTAACAATGTTATAGCAGAAGGTGATATTATAAATTTAACATAAATTCTAATAATATATTAGAAAGTTAATTATAAATCTTAAATTTACAAAATTAATTTGTAACATGATATTTTCTTATAGTATAATTTGATATTATTTCTAATTGAAGGGTTTAAAATTATTATTTTAAATACATCTAGTATCTTTAATCAATTAATAATAAACAATTAATCCATTATTTAAATATTTGATTCTTATGAATAAAATATTTATTTATAATATAAATATAATTTTTTCAGTGTTTTTACTTCACTAATATATATATATATATATATATATATATATA
>Ga0099825_1006603_pt1 | contig 14433 bp, 7 predicted proteins | sample SiratroredBW_FD_76838 | JGI IMG/M metagenome (GOLD analysis project Ga0099825, IMG submission 76838) | Root nodule microbial communities of legume samples collected from California, USA - Siratro red BW | ecosystem: Host-associated > Plants > Roots > Nodule | place: USA: California | collected... | reverse complement strand
TATAGTTTTTTGTGATTGTGTGTGTCTTGTTTTTCTGTTTCGTGTGTGGAGTGTGTGGTGTGGGGGTGGTGCTTTTGATGTTTTTTTTTTTTTTTTTTTTTTTATCTGGATTCTTATTATATTATGGATGGAGGATTTTTGCTTTTACTGCTTAGTTCTATCTATGCATATGAGCTTGATCTTCCTTGAATATTGTTATAATAGATAGTACACTTTGGGAAAGACTACATCCTTTTTTCTCTGTGCTTGTTGATTTATTTAGCATTGTCAATACAACGTAATTCACTTTGAAAAATTAAAATTGATCAATAATATTTAAAAATTCTTCCATTTCAATAAAAGTCTGAGAAACTCATTTCTGCTGACATCAACCTTCGTTTGTTAGTCTTAATATAGATACTGAATATTCATACACTTATATAGATACTGCGCTGTATTATTAGTGTATTGTGGGTAAAGTTTTGAGCGGGTGAACTAGACAATCTTTAAGGGTAAAGTTGTCAGTGTCACAGATAAGATAACAATGTTTATGCTTGGTTAAGATAAAATTATGTCTTTTAAGTCTCTTTTTGTAAAACCATGTGCAGGTTTTGAATCCTCGAAGACCTGTGATATTTATTGATACTGGTTTGTACATTATTTTCCTTTACACCCTTTATCCTTTAGTTCATTGTAAATGAGATTGTTTACATTACTTTTTCATCGTAGACAAGTTGCCCGCTTTAGAGGCAAGAGATCAGAAGATTGTAAATAATCCTATTGAAGCTCAAATAATTGCTGAGGTAGGTCATTTTCAAAGATGATATATTATTTCTTTCGACAAGCAAATTGATATGTTTTTCAGTGCTTTATGTTGGGTTAAAAAATACACTTGGACATTATATTGGTTGACCATTTTCTTTTCTCTCCTTTTATTTTGGTTAACTCGAATCATCAATACACTTGAATGTTTTGGGACGAAAACCATTCTCGGTAATTATGTTAAGTGATAATCTGTTGATGGAAATCGGTTTACATGAAAACCCCAAAGTTGAACAACTTTGTGGGCTAATTGCCTTGGCCCTTCTTCCTTACCGGATTAAAGATTCGTGTCATTTGTCTCGTTCATGTCCATAAATCAGTTTTTTCATTTATTTATATTGCAGATTGCAAAGGAATTGGTTAAAAATGGAATCGGAAAAGAACACATTGGCATTATCACTCCATATAATTCACAGGCAAACATCATTCGCCAAGCTGCTTGCATGACTTCTTTGGAGATACATACCATTGACAAATACCAGGTTAGGCACGAGCCAGCATCAAAGTATTACGTAGGACTCCGTGTTACAAAAATTAAATCATTCAACCGCATAGTGTTTAACATTTCTCTAACATTTAGGCATGACTTTGGTTTCCTTCTGTTCATGTCATTTAAATTTTTTGTTCTCGTTACACAGATAAGGATCCCCATTTTTCATAATAAACTGGTCATTTGTTTGTGTTTTCCAGGGTAGAGATAAGGATTGTATATTATTATCTTTTGTAAGGTCTACCGAAAACCCAACAAGCTGTGCTGCTTCTCTGCTTGGAGATTGGCACAGGATAAATGTGGCTCTTACTCGTGCTAAGGTAGTTTCTCTTGTTCTCTAACTTTTTCCAGTTTCTTACTTTTCCCTCAAATTCACTTTATGCTTATTATTGAATAAATGCATATATAAAATGGTTGAAAAATAATTTTTTTTTTAAATATATAATTGTACCTCTTGTTATATAATAAGAACTTTTGTAAATCAACCTTCTTAGGGGTTGGTTAGATAAACTTATTCATATGTTTTTCTAGAAAGAAAATTAAGAAGAAAAAAAAAAGAAAAAATGAATAACTTTCACAATAAACTAAAAGTAGTTTATGCGCTAGTTAAATAAAAATAAAAATTTAGAGAAATTATATGAAAGAGTTTGTAGAAATTAGATTGTGTAAACTAATTTTAACTTATGAAATATTTGTTTGATTTTTTTTTTTCTCTTGAAAATGTTTATGTAGAAGTTTGTCTAAGCAGTCCTTAATTCAGAATTTGTAAAACTAGCATTTTTTAAATTTAGAGGCTTTGGACCCATTATTTTCTTTGCTTGGTAACAGTTGAACTTTTTAAAAAATGTTTTGTAAATGAGAAATCTACACTATTACATACTTTCAAGTGTTTAACTAATGAGGAAGTTTTTCATAGATTTTTATATGCTTATCCTAATCCAAGTACCTTTATTTCTTTGTTTTTTCAATCATAATCCAAGTACTGAACATACAGCGAAACCTGTTTGCTACAAAAAGAATGAAGTTTGATTATTTGTTGTACCCATAATCCAAAAAATAAACAGTATAGTGAAGCTTTCTTGCAATTTCCTCAGGACTTTTAGCAATTATTTTTCTCAAACAGCTGTCCCAGCCATCTAGTATTTTTTACTCATGAATACATTTTGTACAGATGTTTAACTTTTGTCTTAACTAGTTTTTGCTTTGCTTTTTGATTACAGAAAAAGTTGATCATGGTAGGGTCTCGGAGAACTCTATCAAAGGTTCCTTTACTGAAACTTCTTATTAGGAAAGTTGAGGAGCAGTCTGGAATTATAAGTGTGTCTAAGAAGGATATCTATCGAAAAGGTGAGCTCAAGAGATGTTCCCAACTGAGATGATGAATTGAAATTCTTTTACCCATATTTTGATAGGTTATTGCATTATCATACAAATCGCATTTATCATGTAATTTAGAAATGTAAATGTATATAGTGTACAAAACGATTTTCCAATTTTCTTGTTCAATTTTTGCTTTCCAAAATTAATATTATTGGCTACTAATCAATAATGCAATGAAAGGTATAGAATTGGCAAATGTTAAGCATGAAATAGGATAGTATATTTTATATATTTGATTGTACTTTTAGAATGTGTTTTAACTTGAGAGTTGATTTTATCTGTTTTCTTAGCACATTCAGCCTACTATTCTATCCCTTCATGTTTTCTCACCATTTATTACCTCTACTTTCTTTTCTTTTATATCCCTTTGGTCTATATGAATATGAACAAACGTCTATACCTTCTCAATACGAAAGTCATTGGAAAAGTAGTAATGTTGGGCATAATGTGACTCCAATTCCATGGAGCCACCAACCTTCTGGTTATAAAAAAGGTGGTTTGGTGTGCTCACATGGGTCCAAGTACAAAAAGAATGTGATTTTAGATTCACCTTCCTCCAAATTAAAATTTAAGTTATATGAATGACAATGAATTTTAATTTTCAAATATTTAAATTATAAATGTTAATAAAATAACTAAATAGAATAATATTTATTTTAAAAACTGCGCCCATCTAAGTTATTATTCAGTACAAAATGGAATTTAAGTCGTAGGTATATATGTTTTATAATTTTTTTCTGTATTTTAAGTTATTTTAAGTTAGAATACTTTTACTACACAAGGAGTTGCATAAATTAGATCCTAACATAAGTTAACCTAACATAATTTAAAATGAAATAACTTTTAGGAAGTTGTGTTGATCTTCAGAACTTCATATAAAGTTTTTTAAAAAAATACAAGAAATTTAGCATGTAATGTAACGATGACTTTGGAATTCCTTTATTTTTATAGAAATCAAATTTAATAAAATTAGGGATAAGATTCTACCATGTAGTACGTCTGTGCCTAACCACAAAGAAACAAGTTGGGCAGCGCAATAATTTCCCTTCGTATATATCTGAGACTCATCAAATCTCAACTCTTAATTATAAAACATATGGGATTACATGTTTGTTGAAAAGAAAAACATAACTAAATAAGTTTTATTATTAAAAATTAATACAATCATCCTTCTGTCTGCACAAAAGAAAAATACATATACTCATTATCTATTCTTAATGTCCACATATTTGTATAGTGAATAATTGATTGATTCCTTAGATTGGTTCATGTTTTTCATCCCACGTCAAATCAATTGTGACTTCTCAAGCATTCTAACTTATCACAAAAGAATCTCCTAAGATTCTTTCTAAATTTGAAATATCCACTACATATGGTTCTAACTTATCACAAAAAACCCTCCTAAGATTCTTTCTGAATTTGAAAGACATGACAAAGTTTTAAGGATCGTTACACATGATAACAAATAATTTTTACACTCAATTCAAATAAATATTAAAAAATAATTGAAAATATAATAATATTAAACTATTTAGTGCAAAATTAATTTATGTACCTTAGGTTCCAATTAATATCGTTATATTTATATATATTGCTAAATTTGTGCTAACATGGAAATTGAAATTTTATTTGAAAATATATATACTAAAATTCAAATGTTATTTAACTACCTTGGCACACAGATATTTAATAAGATTTGATTGCTTTACTCTTATTATCTTGTTGATTATGATGTAGTGACAAGGCAGTTTCCCACCGAATGTTTATGTAAAAAGTATTATTAACATTGTACATTTAAATATTTTTGGAAGTCAATGAAAAGTTTAAATCAAACTACATTCATAATCAACCCATGAAATAGACATTAGCTTTATTAGTAGATCGCAAGAAAAACAATCTAATAAATTGTTAGTTCAAATTACAACGTTCCAGAGATTAATAACTACATGCATTTATTAAGCCTTAAGGAGTGAAAATGATAGAATAGAAAAAAAAAAAAGAAAAAACGTAGGATCAGTGGAAAGTCCTTTACTCTCTACGCACTTTTCTTTCAAAAGTGGAATGAATGAGATTAAAGGAAGTTGAGTAGAAAGGAAAAAGAAATGAGTGGATATAAGTATAAAGTTTTAACTTTCTGCTTTTTCTCTTTAGTGGCTTTTAATAAACTAAGTTGGGGGTTGAGTTATTGCCTAGTCACTTAGACACATTTTATAGTTTATAAATTGAATAAACAGGAGGTTTTCAGTTTTGCTCTATAAGAACAATAATAGGTAGTAGGGGAGTGAAGGTGAAAGTAGAGAGGATGAGACTATAGGTGATGATCACTGAAGAAGGTGGGACAGCTATATATTTACTTGTAAATTATAAAAAGTTCTCAGCTAAATTTTGAAAAATTTGGTGGAATTTAAACAAAACTGTTCACTTCATAAACATTCAGTCACAATTTATTTTCATAATCAATGTAGTCACATTTATTCTTAAAACTAAATGAAAATTTAATCATATTTTAGAATAATTTTAACTAATGTTCATCTAAATGTACTAGAGTTCATCAATAATGAAAATAAATAATAAAAAAATATTTTAAATTTCACCAATGGCCTGTTCAAACCATGTAAAATAGTAATTGAAGATATTAAAAATTTAATGAGTATGACTTTGGAAATTGATAGGTCATTTAATCAATACTCCAACACAATTAACCATAGTTTATAATTGTTTTAACCAAATCCTTACAGCTATTTTCAGTGATGCAATTAGTAAACATTGTCTCAATCAAGTTAGTAAACAATTGTGAGTAACCATTTACTTCATATGCTTATGATACAAAACGTATATTTACAACCATTTATTTCATAAGCATTGATCCACAACTTATATTCACTTTCACTCTCAAACCTAATCCAAAATTTAACTAATTTTTTAGGTTAGATAACCACGTTTCAAGATGACTTTAACTACCACTTATCCATATTTACTTCAAGTTCATCACTAATTACAAGTTCATCACTAATGAAAGTAAACAATGAACACTTTAAACTCCACCAATTAGTTGCCCAAGCCATATAAATCAATGATTGAAGACATTCAAAGCTCAACGATTATCACTTTGGAAGTCAAGAGGTTATTTAACTAATAACCCAAATAAAAATTGTCACAACCAAGTTGGTAATTATAGAATTGTTAGTAACCATTCACTTCATAAGCATTGATCCAAGATTTGTATTAAAAATTAATGAAATCATTGTCATTCTCAAACCTAATTGGGAATTTAACCAATTTTTGAGTTTGGATAACCACATTTTACATGACTTTAACCACCACTTATCCAAATGTACTGCAAGCCCGTCACCAATGAAAGTAAACAATGAAACTATGAAGGAACACCTTAAACTTCACCAATTGTTTGCCACAAGCCATGTAAATGATTGAGGACATTCAAAGCTTAATGAGTATCACTACGGAAGTTATTAGGTCGTTTAACCAATACCACAAAATAGTTAACCAAGCCTAGTTAATAACATAGTTCAATGATGCAATCAATAAAAATTGTTTCAACCAAGCTCACAATCATAAAACATTGTTAGTAATCATTCACTTTATAAGCATTGATCTAGGGCTGATATTCATTATCAATGTAGTCGCCTTCATTTTCAAACCTAATTGGGAATTTAACCAATTTTTGAGCTTGGATAACCACATTTCAAGATAAGTTTAACCCATACTTATCCATATGTACTGCAAGTTTATCACCAATGAAAGTAAACAATGGACACCATAATGTGTTAGAGCAAAAGTTCAACACCTTGTGATTTTGACTAAATGCTTAAACCAACAAAGCATGAAAGCAAGTAATGTAAGTGATTTGTCTACACATAACAACATCAAGTAGACTACTTACTCCATTTGACATGAAGTCAAAGAATATTCCTGAAGCTTAAGTATGTGATATAGAGAATGTCTTCACCGTTCGTCACCAAGGAGATTTGGCCAAGTAAAAGCTTTATTCAAATATCTCTTGGATTTGAGCTAAAGCCACAATGTCTGGCAACTCTCCTGACACAAGTTATTTTCTGCCTAAACTATTTGTCCTGTACGATGTATACTTTTACATTCTTACATTTTTTTGTGTAAAATGTTCTGCTATTAAGGAAGATAAGTATTATCAACTATCAGAGAGATTGCACGAAGAAAAGAAGAGAAATTAATGTTGAATGAAGCACATTTAATGCTACTCAATGCCAAGCGCACCAAACATAAAGAAAGAAGAAGAAGATAATCAAGTGAATTCAAAGCTACTGAACAACCAGATAAGGGAATGCAACAACTACTTTCTTTGAGCCTATATAAAGACATGTTTTGAAGAGAAGAACTAGAAGAATAACCACAATTTTCAAGTGTTCATTCTTAAGCATTCTTAACTAATTGTGAGATGGCTTGGGTGGGCAATTGATGGAGTTTAAGATGTTGTTTTATGGTGTCCATTGTTTACTTTCATTAGCGATGGACTTGCAGTACATAAGAATAAGTGATAGTTAAAGTCATCTTGAAATGTTCTTATCGAAGATTAGAAATCAATTAAATTCTTGATTAGGTTTGAGAGTGGAGGTGTCTGCATTGATTATAAAAATAAGTTTTGGATCAATACTTATGAAGTGAATGATTACTCACAATTGTTTATGATTGTCAACTTAGTTGAGACAATTTTTATTGCTTACATCACTAAACATGGTCTATAAAAGGTTTGGTTAAAACGATTGTGGAATGTGGTTAACTGTGTTGAAGTACTGGTTAGATGACTTTTTTACTTCCAGTGTCTTACTTGTTGAGCTTTGAATGTCTTCAATTACTAGTTTACATGGCTTGGGTAGGCAATTGGTGGAGTTTTAGGTGTTTTATTATTTGAAAAATAAGAAAAACACAAAAAGTTAGGGTTGAATTTGAAGCACTTCATTGTTTTTCACAAATATCATTGCATTCAGATAATATGTTTAGTGTTTGGTCAAACGAAACAATTTATATTTTCAAAAACTTAGTTTTAAAACTTCGCCCTCTTAAGTTAGTTACATAAATAACATGCAATGTATGGAGAAATGAAAGAGAAAGTTTTACATAGTTTTTTTTTTTTTATACTAAATCATTTGATAACATAGACTACATCCAATTCTTGACAAACCAGTTAAGTTCTATTAAGAAAACTATTGTTGCAAAGTACAATTAAGTATTATTTCATCTCTCAGCCACTTCTACCTCAATCAAGTATTCTTTCACCAAATTATTCCTAGCTAAACTTTAGTATTCCTGTACAAGTCACTCATGTCTTAACCAAAGTATTATTTTACCAAGCCACTCCTGTCTCACACAAGCATTCTTATGCAAGTCATTCACATCATAAGCAAATACAATGTTTTGTTATCGATATATCAAGTTTCTTGCTCACTAGATAAGGTAACGTCTTTCGGTGTACAAGGTTTAGACTTTCTCTACTAGTTAGCTATGATGAACACAAACAATGATTTTACAAAGCTTCTAGGATATACAGAATAACCGCAAAACTATATGTCAAGATCAATGTTCATGCTCATTCTTAAGTCAATGATTATTGGTTTGAAGGGTTTAACCCCTTAACTAACATGGTTAACCACAATTTAAAACTATGTTAACCACTTTCATTTTAACTCAAGAGGAAGGTAATGTATATTGAAATTCTCCCGACCACAGTTACACCAGGGACTCTAGAAAGCTTGACCTAATGTTATTCATAACTTAATGCTCATGAGTTTAAGTGAAAAACATCTATTTAACCATATTCACTACATTTTAAAACTACGTTAACCACTGACTCAATGCTTTTTAAATTTAATGATTTGATTGTTGTTAATGATTGGAGGTGAGATTGTTCACAGAGATAGAGTTGTTTACAACAAGGTCGTTCATGACGACTTTCGAATAAAAAGAGTTGATAGTGGACCATTACAAGAAATTGTCAGAGATGATGAAGAAATAATTGTCAGTCATGTTGTGGAAGATGACGATGATGACACCAAGAACATTATGAACAATGTTGAAGATGTCAGAATCAATGTGAAGGATGTCCAGAATAATATAAAGATAATCAAGACTAACACAAAAAAAGTGAAAAAGAACATAAAAGATGTTAGAACTAGTGAATAAGAGACAAAAACTATTTAAAAGACTTTAAGACTAATATAAAAATACCAATTAGTATGAAAAACACCAAAATCTTCTTCTCACATTTTCTCTTTTCACCACATCTCCTCTCCTATTTTTATTATGTTTTAACAAGATAAATAAATTAAAAAAATCCAAGTATTAGGAGTCGGAAGAGAGTGGTTTTGCCTGTGTACGTGTATCATTTCTCTCTACACAATTCAAACTTTTTAGTCCTCTTTTCTTTCTTTCTCTACTCTTCCATTCCCACTCCTCAATTAAAAAAAAAAGGTTTAAAAAAAGTATTTATTTAATTTTTTCTTCCTAGATCAAACTTCTTTCGGTAATAAATTATACTATAAAAATGTATTCTTAAAAAACTATATGAATTCGATAAATAGACCCTGTCCCTCTCCCAGTACATTTTTTTGATAAGAATCATGAAAAAAATAAAGAAAAGAAATCTTGATAATGTATAAAAATATGACACGTATAAGAGGAATTGATGTAAATAAATTAAAAGTGGTGTGAGAGTGTGGTGCAGCTTCAGCAGCACCATACCAACCATTGTCTTAGAGACTACTCAAAGGTACATGTATTGATCAACAAACATGGCCAACTTGCTCCATCATCCCATCAAATCACAACTTCAACTAACAAACAAATACCCCATTGATTTCTGTACTTATATTAATATAAAATTATTAAATAAAATCTTTATATATATATATATATATATATATATATATATATATATATATGTTAAAATACAAGTAATGTATATTTTTAAAATACATTAAAATAAATATGATTATTTGATTAATTCATTTTTATTTGATTTTACTGAAACTTGATATTTATATAAAATTACATTTTATTGATCCATTTTTATATCTCATGGTAACAAAGTAAAGTCACTGATTCAATTATCATTCTTTTTTATATTCATTAAAAATTATGTTCCCTTCCTTTTTATTCATTTTATTAAAATTCAATCACGGACATGGTAACTTTGAACGTTACAATTTGGTTGTATTTTATTTTTATTTTGTCAATATTCTCGTCATCCCATTTAAGGTTATACTTGTTTTCATCAGTCCTTTGTTGCTTTTAATTTTAATTTAATAATTACAAATGTTTGTTTTCATTTTTAGTTATTCTTGTTTAGAACGTCACATATATAATTATATTACATGTAAAAACGATATTAATTTCGTTATTGATTAATTACTATTGGAAAATTAACATCTTAAAATTAAGAACAATTTTTATTCACAAACTTAAACTTGAATCTCATTTAAAGACTTGGATCTGTATAATTTAGGTCAACTACTTGTTGGGTTTACCGAGGATACTATTATCAAACAAACAAAAATGTGCTTAAAAATAAATCTTTACTTAAAATATTCCGTTATCTTCTCCAACAAAGTTTAATCATGAATTTATTATTTACAACATACATAGTAAAAAAAAGAATATAATGAATAGTAATATGTAGACAAGAATTAAGTTTTTTAAATTTCATGGGAAACACTTCCACTTGTAATAAACATCTTGAACCGTGTTAATACTTTTTCTTATGATGTTTTTATTATATACTTAACGGACAATAAAATGTCAGGAACAACTGAAATTTCATTACAAATATTTCAATTCAAAATAGATTAAACATTGAATATCTTTTGAAAAAAAAATATTATCATTTTATTAAAAAATTTAGATTATATTTTTTTTTCTATAATTCATGTGACAGAAGAGTGCACTTCATAGAATAACGATCTTCCCCACCGACAAAAACCAACGTAGAGGAATTGATAAATAAGATTGGTATGTAGCCATGTGATAAGCTTAGAACTAAACTACAAAATATTTAAGCACAACATTTAATATATTAATTAGAAGCAATAATTAAGCCATCACATGGCAAAAAGTGTTAGTTAATTTTCCAACTTCTTGATGCGTTTAATTATCGTACAACCACCTAAAAGTGTTTTTTTTTTTTTTTTAATTTTAATTAAATAAAACACACATAACACCACTAAAAAAAACACTGGATGGAATATGAAAAAGAAAAAAAAAACTGGTTTTTAAGATGTTAATTTGATCTGACAAAGAACTTTATTTTCTGCTACAAATTTTGACCGAGAAGTTTTGCAAAATCCAAGGAACAATGTGTGTGAATTTTGAGGTTGTAACAGTGAAAGAAAAGATGAAAGTAGAATGAAAAAGTAGGTGAAGATAAGATGATGAGTAAGCAAATTGTGAACACCTACCCTTGCTTTACTTCTCAAGTACTTTACTCTGAATTTCACATCTTGTGATTCTGATTCCTTCTCTTGTAAGATCCAAAATGGATGAACAAACACAGTAGAAGAAGAGATAATAATCATTCACTCACACAAAACCATGATTAGCTTCCTTCACACACAGTAACAGAAATGGCTTCTGCAAGTACCTCCAATCCAAATCCATATCCATGGACCCCAAAGGATTGTTCTCAAGGGATCTGCAGCATCTACTGTCCCCAATGGTGTTACATAGTCTATTCTCCTCCTCCTCCTTCTCTCTTCCTTGGTGGTGATTCTGATGATGACCCTTCAGGCTTTGAGTTCTCTCCTCTCATAGTTGCTGTGATTGGAATATTGGCAAGCACTTTCATCTTGGTCACATACTACACCATCATCTCAAGGTTCTGCAGAAGCAGAACCATGCACTCCAATGATCCTGCAGAAGATGGAAGCAGTGAACTTGGTCAGGTTTCTTCCTCTTCCAACTCCGGTTTGGATGAGGCTCTCATCAAGTCCATCACAGTTTGCAAGTACACCAAAGGGGTTGTGGAGGGCCATGATTGTTCAGTTTGTTTGAGTGAGTTTGAGGAGAATGAGAGCCTGAGATTGTTGCCAAAATGCAACCATGCTTTTCATCTCCCTTGCATTGATCCTTGGCTCAAATCTCATGCCACTTGCCCCTTGTGCCGTTCCACCATCACCCTTGTGTGTCCAAATCCGGCCTTGGAACCACCACCAAGAGTTGTTGTTAATGCCTTGGAATACCAGCAAAGAACTAGCCATGTTGTTGTGGTGGTTGTTCAGAGCTCTGAGCAACAGGAGAAGGTGGAAAGTTTTGATTCCAACACTTTGAATGAGAGTGAAGGGTATCACCCTTAGGTGAATTTCTTCAAGGAGTACATATAGATCTGTGCTCACAATGCATATACATGTGAATTGAGAGAGAGAAAGGGAACAGATTATGTTCTTCCAAATTGATGGTATGTTCCAATTGTTCTCTGAAACATCTGTAACATATAATAGAAATTCTTGAACATCAACATCAAGATCTTTATTAATGTGAATTTCACAGAAATTTAGCCACTTTGTAAGAGGGACTCTATAAGTCTTAAGTTTATTTTAAATGTCCTTAGATCTTGTTGTATAATTGTGAATATTGGTAGATAATTTTTGCGATGCTTGATTCATCTTCATTTGGAACTGCACATGGTTAGTTTTATTTTCTGGCTAAGCAAATTGTTAGCTATTTTCTTTCCATGTTTCTCAAATTTACTGCTCTTTAAAGTACACATCCGAAGACTTTCATCCCTGTTCTATTATTTCTTATGCAGTATTAATTTATTTGAACTTTCTGAAACTGGTTTTTAGAATCAAAGACTAGTTTTGTACTGTATTAAAATCTTGTGTTCTGTACAAAACTGATTCAAAATTGGTTTGATTAAAGTCGAACCAGTATTTTTTTCTTTTGAAAGAAGAAAGTGGATTGATTTTTAAATTCAATTCATATAATCGGTTCATGAGCAAATTGGTCTCATTTGATCTATAACTTACCAATGCACAGCCATGGCTTGGTAAATTGGTATGGTGGTTTCTTGGTTAATGATGATTTTGATGGCTCTCTAGAACAAAAGTGATGTCAATGTATCTTGTAGCGGTTTTCTTCAGTGATTGTTATGCACTTATTAGTGTGAAGGTGTGTTGCATCTCAATTGTGTGTAAGAAAAATGGAGTTCCATGTCATGTAAAATTTGTTGTGTCCAAGTTTGATTGCAGACGGTTCATAACTCATTTTTGGTTCTTGAATTGTTTTTCTTCTCTGGGTTGAACTAGCATTAGAATCTTGTTTCAGCTTCCTTCTCCTCTGTACTTGTCTTGATGAATATCACAAATGGTTACATTTGGAAATTGTTACAATTTAGTATCTAATTAATGTTGTGCACTCTGATCCAAGACATCAAATACATCAGAACTATTGTTCTTTTGAAGTTGTTGATGCAAGAATAGTTAAATACTCAGAAGAAGAATATTGATACTTATAGTGGTTTTCCTCTGCTTGGGTATAATTACCTCTAATAGAGGATACTTGTTGTCTATAAAAATATATTCTTTTCCTTTTTGGCTGCTCCCTATTCGACATTGGTGGTTTGAAATGGTGCTGAGACTGTTGCACAATTTGGTGTAGTGTTTCTTCTCTTTGTTGTCTCGAAAATCAGTCAAAATGTTTATACATTGTAATTGAAAAATCAAGAGATGTATGCTTATAGACTCTGAGTGAATGTGCTATCATAGTGAAGGTTAGTGGAAAAGTGAGACAATCAATATCCATTTAGTTTCATTTATGATGGAATCATGGATCTATCCCCATATAAAGGATGTTGTGTAGCAAGAGGGAGAGGGAGGGTCACCTCCATAAGGGTGAGAGAGAAGTGCCTTGTAATGGAGTTTTCTCATGTTTGTTGAGAAAACTGGTAATGTGTTAAGATACACTGTAATGTATGTTAATGTAGGTAAAGGTTGAACCACAAGTTCATGTCTTTTACTATGTTTGTGTATGTGATGTTTTATATATGTTACATACTTTCTTTCTTCAAGTAATAGTTTGTTATATTCAAATAATTCATTTTTGTATTTTTCTTAGGAACCACAAAAAAAAAATGAATCCTTTTATTAGAGGGCATATTTTTGTTGTCATTTTAGCTCTTGTTTTCATAGTTTTGTTTGTAATTAGAGGTTTTCATTATGATTAGAAACTCATGAGCTTAGGACATTAAATGTAAAATCTTTCATTATTTTTTTATTTTTTTCCTATCTTTGACTTTTCTTTATTGTAAATGGCATAACTTTTACTAAATAGATTATACTTGGTATTCTTGGAAAGCTAAGAAAAATACCTACAACCATGTGTCTCACATATAAAGCCTAATTGGGATTATAACAGGGTCAATTATCAGGTTAAAAGTTAGACAAATTCTTCCTGCACCCTAATAGCTGTTTCCTGCACCCTAATAAAAGTTTTTAATTCCAACTTTGCCCTTTACAAAATTACTTAAATATCCATTTTGTAATAGATTGCAACTCCTCCTCTGCTGCGGCAGTGATCGAGTACACTAAAATTTTCTCCCAAATTCATCTTTCACATTATCGTTTTTGAAGATTTGAAGTATTATTGAACGGTAAAATAGCTTTTCCAACGACTGTGAAGTGTTTATTGGTGGCAAAGATCGACGGGAAGGTAAGATTTTTCGGTTTGGTGTATTTTTGAAATTTGTCGTAGGGCACCCGGATGAATCCCATCCGGTTTTC
>Ga0099825_1006602_pt1 | contig 14433 bp, 6 predicted proteins | sample SiratroredBW_FD_76838 | JGI IMG/M metagenome (GOLD analysis project Ga0099825, IMG submission 76838) | Root nodule microbial communities of legume samples collected from California, USA - Siratro red BW | ecosystem: Host-associated > Plants > Roots > Nodule | place: USA: California | collected... | reverse complement strand
AGAAGGTGAAAAGAGACAAGGAGAGTGTTAGGAAAAAGAAGGGAGAGAGAGAGAGAGAGAGAGATAGAGAGAGAGAGAGAGAGAGAGAGGGTAATGGCAACTACGACGTCGTCTTCGAGTAATGAAGCGCCGGAGACAAAGAAGAAGAAGAAGGAGTGTTTGGGTTGGATAGAATGGTTAAGAGGGTGGTTCTATTTGATCTACGAAATGCTCTTTCAGCGCATCATGGCCAGCCATTTACACAACCCCATGCCCCTTCCTCCCATCAACGACCTCACTTGCATTGTCACAGGCTCCACCAGTGGCATTGGTCTCGAAATCGCAAGGTACACTTCCTTTGAAATCCAATTTTAATGCTTTTTAAATGATGGGGTTTTGTTTTTGCGAGTAAAAACTCGAGCTTTGGAATTTTGATGAACTGGTTTTATCTGGGGTGGGCGGTTCTTGAGTAATAAATGGTAAAAGGGTGGTTTTGGGAAATGGGTCTGTCTTGGTTTATGGTTGTTGTTGTGGTTGTAGAGGAAGGACCTTTGCAAAGTGAGCCTTATTTACCATGGCTAGGTAGGTAGGCCCACTGTGGACTGGCCTGTACTAGTTTTATAAGAGGTTTTCAATTGTTTCTTCAGGAGAGTCTCCAAACACTTGAGAAACAGGTGATCGTTTGGAGGAGGGTGACATGACTTCCAATTGTAAAAATTGGTTCTTATGCAAACAAATTTGGTCATACGATTTAAAATAGTTTAATTAATCTTTTGGTCCTTATACTCGTGCCAGCTTTTCGGTTTAATAATTGTATTAAAAAAACTCTATGTTTTAGTGTCTATACCAGCAATTTTTTTTATGTTTTAGTCCTTATGTCTCCATTTTGTGGCAGTTTTATACTGCTAGAAAACTAACAAGGACTAGTGCAAAAAATGGTTGGTTCAGGGTCTAAATCGTAAAGTTTTTAGGCATAGAGACTGAAGTTGGCACATATATAGGGACCAGAAGATATTAACCTTTAAAAAGTCATTTTCTGACATAATGTTAGACAAGTGCTTAAATGATTTCATCGTTTTAGTAGAAAATTCTTAAATCTGATGAAACATGTTTGGCCTGCTCAAAGCGAGTTAAGAACCTTCACTTTAAGTGTATCATTGGAGATACTCTAACTAGCGGATAACAAATCCATATTGATTTTAATTTGTGTAAAGTTTGATTTATTTTAATTCAATTATTTTCTTTTTGTAAGTACTTGTTGAAAAGTTTCTCAAAATGCCTCTCAGGTAAAGTATATGAGTTTGGGTACCTTCTTGGTTTAAATTCTAGATTGATCATTATAAAGTGTGAGCTTTTAAGTTTAGAAAAAATGGAGATGATGCATTTGTTTAGTTGTTCTTCACATCGTGCAGGCAATTGGCACAGTCAGGTGCCCATGTTGTTATGGCCGTGAGGAACATAAAGGCAGCTCAGGAGTTGATCCAGAAGTGGCAGATTGACTCTTCAGGATTGAGTATTCCTCTTAATGTTGAGGTAACTCGTATATCCATTACTCATTATTGTGTGAGGAGCATTATATCAGGACTCTTGGAGCATGCTTTGCTAAATCATCTATGATGATTATGATCCATGGAACTTCTTGTGTGTTTAACTGTGTTTGGATTAACTTATTCTGTTACAAGCTTTTATACATGACGCTCTAAAGAGAGATTTTGGTTGAATGTTTGTTTTAAATGCCAAATAAGCTTAATGAACAATGTGTTACGGGATTACTTTTTGTCACTGACATTTCCTTTTGGCTTATGAAGGTAATGCAAGTTGATCTTCTCTCGTTGGACTCTGTTGTGAGGTTTGCTGAAGCATGGAATGCACGCTCAGCACCCTTGCATGTTCTCATCAATAATGCTGGAATTTTTTCCATTGGAGGTTGGTATTTCTGATCAATCAAAGCTGTTCCTGTGTTTTGGCCTTTATGTTGTAAAACATTTTGAACCTGAAGCAGCACCAAGTACTGGCTCTATCCGTTAATGATTTGAGTACTTTCCAGTAATTTTTTGGATTACCTGTTGAATTATACTTATCCTTTTCTGTTTCATCATTTGTTGTGACAAAGTTATCAGAATTAACAATAATAACTTCTTGATTGGTTCTCATTGATCACAAATGTGGCTAATCTACTCACTGTTTTTGTTCATTTTCAGAGCCGCAAAAGTTTTCCAAAGATGGTTATGAACAGCACTTGCAAGTGAACCATCTGGCTCCTGCGTTGCTTTCTATACTTCTTTTGCCATCCCTTATAAGGGGTTCTCCTAGTCGCATTGTTAATGTGAATTCCATAGTAAGTCTTTCGCTATTTGAGCATTATTATGTGATAGCCCATAGTGTTCAACCTGAGTTATTATCAATAGCAGATGGTGGGAGGCCAAAATTCAGCCATAAGAACACACCACTGTGGCTTATGGCACTGCCATATAATCCTTTAAGTTTTCATATTATTGCCTGTGATTTATGTAATATACTAATATGCATGAAAACTTATTTTTGTCTGGCTAGATGTTTGTTGGACTTATTTAACATTTATTACTTGTTGGTTTTTTATGCTTGATCTTCTTAAAATATATTCAGTATTCTAGAGTTATTCAGTTTGCAATGATGTTGAGGATTAATGCTTTCTAGAATTCAAATTTAGTTGCAAATTACTTATTATGAACGGTTAAGTTAGTTTGGAAGACATCTTTCTTCTGTTTAGGTGCATTTATTGGGGTAGTGAATCCTGGTAGGAATGTATTCACTCACTGCTTTCTAGTAAAATTTGTTTTACAGTAAAAAAATGAGACACACGTAACACTATAATTCTGAATTACTTTGTTTTCTTGTACTTTTTCAGTAAATTAAGGTCACAAGTTAAAAATTTTATTGTGGTGTATTATCAACTTTTGCATGACATTTTAATTAGCTTGAGACAACAGTATAATTGTATACTCTTGCTCAAATGTATATTGCTATCCAATGCATAACTATCAGTGGTTTAGTTGCAAAAATATATGTGCGTGATTCGTAATCCATGAAATAATTTTGTACCTAAATTCCAAATATAAAATAAGTCATTTATTTGAGCAAATGAAAAAGAGAGCATGACATCAGTTTCGCTTATAAAATTGTTGATAATTGATTAATCAGTATATTCCAAACAATTAAAAATTGGATCCTTAATAACAAGGAAACTTGTCAGATAAGTAATGAGTGCAGAAATACAAACTGTAGATTGATGTTTGGCAGGTATTTGATATTCTCTATAATGTTATTATCTTTCTGTTTAACTGTTTTATGGTTTTTAACTGTTGCATGTTGATCACTTTTCTGTTGTCATCAATGTAAAGTAATTCCTAGAAAATAAAGAATGTATTTTGTCACGATCAAGTTTGGTTTGTAATCTTTTTACCTTTCGCACTATATGACCCTAAGAAAATCTCAGAGTGCTTTCTTTTCTATTCCCTCGTTCTCTGTAGATGCATCATGTTGGCTTTGTTGACACCGAAGACATGAATGTCACATCTGGAAAAAGGAAATTTTCTAGTATGGTAGGGTACTCAAGCAGCAAGTTGGCAGAGGTACACTTGGTTTAAATGTTTTTGTCAATTTGATGGTTTGCAATTTATAAATAAGTTTTTCATCTAACGAACTTACTAGTGCAATTATGTGTAGTTATTTTTATACTGCTAAAACGTATATACTTAGCTTTATTAGTTGTCCACAATTCAGCTGATAGGGTCTGGTCTTGATGTGTGTGTTGCATTCTTCTCCCTTTGGCTTTAACTGTTTTCCTTTTTATGCTCTTTTTTATTGTGAACCATTTCTTTTTGTATTAAATTATACAAATATATTACTAATTAACTGATAATATTTAAAATAAATATCAACTCAAAATATACTTATGTGTGCAATGTTTTATTAATCTCTCGCCCTTACACACACATATTGCAGCACTAAAACACATGCATTCAGAATGAAGGTCTTTGGTATTTTCTTTTTATTAACAAAAACAATTTCTTATCTGCACTAGCCAACAAATCACATGCTGGTAAATTGCATACTTAAAAAGATAAATGTTCAGCATTTTTTACCTTGTTATATTTGCGTCTTGTTTAGTTTTTGGTAGATGGAATCCATGTTCTCCCTGTTATTTTTCCTTTTGTGTTGATTCTTAAAGTCTGGTTATTGATATTGACTTCTACAATTCATTCTTACCGATCAATGTTACAAAATCACATGAAGAAGATGAATTGCTTGGTTTACCACTCATCTCGAAGTTGTGAATGAAACAAGACTTGGCATTTTCTGTTGCAGATTATGTTTAGTAGTATTCTTAATAAACGACTCCCTGCTGAATCTGGCATCAGTGTGGTTTGTGTATCACCGGGAATAGTCCAGACCAATGTTGTAAGTCTTTTGAAAACTTTGAATGTATTTGGATGGAACATGTATGATTTTACTCTTAATCTTTCAATATCTATTTTTGCTCTTACAAATATTTGTCAAATAAGTTTCTGAGAGAACTGTATACAAATACTTAAGTCTAAATAATACATTTTATTATTCATCATATTTAGTGTTATGTTTTTGTTGCTTCAAATGGACAAGCTTGAATTTTTGAGGATTCAGATTTCTGCTTGGGTTATGTTTGGAAAAATTAGCTAATAAGCTAAGAAAAAGTTGAAAAACTAATTTTAATTGAAAATTGTTTGGTTAGTTTATTTTTTTTAAGTATTTGATAAAACTTACTAGTAAATTAGCCTATGAATGTAAAATGAAAATACATTAATGAGATTTTATGTATATTTTAATTTTGTCTACAAAAATATTCTCCTGTCATGATTTATTATTGCTGCTATAGCAAGTATGATTTAGAGATGACAAAGTGGGCTACTCAGCCTGATGCAAGCTGCTGCCTATGTTTGGCTGGGCCAAAAAGGCCTGGTCTCAGTTTTGGCTTCTGACATAACCAAGCATGTTGAAAGCCCAATATTTTGGGCTCTTAGAGGACTAAGCCTGAAAAAGGCTTTAGGGTTAATTTGGGCTCTAAATTTAAAGGCTAAACTATAAATTCTATTTCTGTCTTATTGTTACAGTCCTATCCTCCCATTTTACCATTACTCTGTAGTTATGTGAGACTTGTTAGTTTCTTTGTTGCATAATGGGATATATCCAGTTATTGATTCCTTGATTTTTCTGCATTATTTTATAAATCAAGCTTTTGTTTTTGCTTATATTTTCAACTCTATCTATTTCAGGCAAGGGATCTTCCAAAACTGGTTCAAGCTGCGTATCATTTGATCCCTTACTTCATCTTTAGTGCTCAAGAAGGTCTATTTATTCAATATTTTCAAACTAGAACTATAACAACCTAACAATCTTGATTTTTTAAGACATCATGAATTACCATTACTGTTCCCTGTGTAATACTTGAGTAGTGACTGGATTTGGAACCCAATGTTCTAAGAAGTACGATGAAATCACATGCTGTCGCTTTCCCTTTTCCACTTCCCTTTCGGTTCTAACACTTTTGTATTCTTGAAATCATGTCATTTCCTTTAGTAAACTAATTACTTTGGTTTTGGCAGAGTATGTATTATTATGTAAATATTATCCGATGCTATAATCAACTGCCAACCATATATTTGATGGAATGTTTAGCAAAAGTTAAAGATGTTCAGGAGTGAATATGAACACATGTCACTTGTGCTGGAATGCAGGTGCAAGGAGTGCTCTTTTTGCTGCCACTGATCCTCAAGTTCCGGAGTATTGTGACATGTTGAAAGCAGATGAGTGGCCCGTTTGTGCCTTTATTTCTCAAGATTGTCGTCCGGCAAATCCATCAGAAGAAGCACACAGTGTTCAAACATCATACGAAGTGTGGGAGAAGACATTAGAGATGATTGGTCTTCCTTCGGATGCTGTGGAGAGGCTTTTAGATGGGGAAGAAGTTAAATGCCGTTATGGACAAGAACAGTAATCTAATTTACAATGATGACTACAAAGCAGTTGATTGGCCGAAATGTCGCCACGTGCACGCCCTTAATCTGTAAGGGCACTTACATTATCTATAGATAGCAGTGAGCTTTTTCATTCTTAGTATGTGGGAGAGAAGAACCCTTCTTTAATTTTGGACATCATATGTGTACATCCATTTTGATCATATTTATGCACTCAAGTTTCACTTGTTACTCATATTGGGAGAATTTAACCAAACAAGTCTTTTTGGCCTTGAGACTTCTGATGGATACCCATAGGAGTAAGAACTAAATTAGTAGGCACTATGCTGTGATAGTTATTTTTTGACCATTGTCATAGATTACCCTCCTAAATAAGCAAGTGGGTTACAACAATAGTATTGATTTTGCTTTCAATTTTGGAATGTTATCTTGCAATTCTTGCATTCTCAAGAGTTGTCACCTTGCTTGCTCTCAACTTGTTTTATAAGCTCTCTAATTCATCAAAATGTTTGGCATTTTTCTTTGTTTGCCAGTTAAAGATGATTAAGTGGGACATAAAACTTCTCCTTTCCATGATTATAAATTTAGTTTTACCAAATAATAAATAAAGCAATGGTTTGATTACCTCCTAGATCCGGTTTTTGTGCCATGATGCAAGAATTAACAGAGGAACTATTTGATGATCATAGTTTGGTTTGATCTGATGACTTAACCACCCCTTTAATTTGTATAAATTCAACAAAGTTGGGGGAAAGTATGGTAGTTATATTATTTTATATTTTCCATTCTTTATATGATCTCTTTTTAGAAAGCTGATCTGATCATCTACTCGACTGATAAAGGTAAGTAATACTGGAAAGAACAAATATCAGATGCTTAAACATCACTATATAATTTCTTTTTTCAATATTTAGAAAATAAATTCTGAAGTTGGTTGATTAGAGATTCCATTCAAAGAAGATTCATACAATGTGAAATATTATGAAAAGTAGCAATTAAGGCCACTAAAACACCAAAATCCAACATGATTATCAGTCAAGGAGTTACATTGATGTGGAGCTTCTGTCCATTTTCACAGTGATCATCAACTCCACATATGAACCATGCTCCACCTTCCTCTAAAATTACTGAGTCATTGCCACTTGTGAACCTTTGTATATACGAATCCTTTATGCAATTCTTATAAACTGTGGAATCAACTTGCAAGACATTATGTAGGCTGCTCTCATAATTGAACACTGGTAAGAGAAGTATCAACATGTTTAACATTAACTGTTAGTTAAGATTTTCAACTGTCATGTAATAAAATATACAAAATGCCATGTTTGGGGACAATATGCTGTGCATGAGTAGATCTAGGTAAAATTTTTGTATTCCATTTTGCAAAATTATTATGTTATAGACTGCAAATTTGATTTTAGTTTGTATAAATAAATCTAACTTTTAAACATGAAATTAGTAAAAATAGGTATATAATTATATGTTCTTAGATTACTTAAAAAACTATAAAATAAAATCATGAGATTCTTAAAACTTTTATGAAGACTTTTGCTCAAAAGTATTAATTAAAAGTAGCGGTTACGAATCAATAATTTTTTAATGTTTCTTTCACATTAAAGTGACTCTTTTATGTATCACTCATAAGTCCCAATCATGTTTGACACTATTTTCAAAGACATCAAACAAGAATATAGGTGTTTTTCTATGCATAACCAAACATACTGTAGACAATAAAATCTTTTCAGCTTCTCCATATTATCTCCTAAATTTTACCACTAAAAATAACATGTTAACAAAAAGAAAATGCTAGTAAAAAAAAGGTAAAAAAAAATGATAATAAAGAGTATGTTATTGATATTTCTTATTATGAATGTGAAACTCTACCCTTACCTAGAACATCACCAACATGAAACTCTTTTCCATCACGCCAGTTGTTGAAATCCAAGAAGTCAATCCAACCATAACTGTCACCAACAATGTAATTTTCTCCCTTTGCATGGGGCACAATGAAGGAGGTTATGAGGAAAAGATAGAACATGATTACACTAGAGTAATGATAAGCCTCAGCACCCATATTTTTTTTTCCCTTTCTTCTTTTCAATGGTTAGAGACTAAAATATGACAAGGATAAGAAAGACCATATTCACCAAACGTTGGAGTTTCACAACATTCTGATGTCACAAATTAGGTAGTCACGTATATCGTGTTAATGTCTAGATAATTAACAAATTGTGTTAGAAAATTTGTAACTTTAGATAAAGTATTTAACAATATTTTTGTACATTATTGATATGATAAAAATAGAGGCAAAGAAAAATAGTTATAAAAAGCATTGTTTGCATAATATAATATAATATAATTTATTTGTTCAAGATATGTTATAGTTTCATAACTATTGTATGAAACACCTATTCAGTATCTACTTCTAAATATCACATTTGTTCAAAATATTTTTTAAATACTTTCAAATATCCAAATATCATAAAATATCATTTCGAAGAGGAAAAAATAACTGTTAACCTTTATTGATTTTTCATATGCATCCATGATGATAATGGAATAACGTTCATCGGCAAATAAACAAATAAATTAGAAGCTTTTCATACGTTTTTAATTTTGTTTGTTCAATTTAATCTATTATACCGATTTTACGACTGACTCATGAAGAAATGAATGAGACAATTTCATAATTCACTTTAATTACGTAACGAGTGACGTGAGTTTGTTTATTAGCTGCTTTGTGGGGTATGTGAGAAATATACCTTTTATCATCGGCATGGAAACTTTCACTGGTTTTGATTTGGTTTCATCACATTGAAATTTGGAAAAGGATATTTACAAACATTTTATTGAAGAAGACTTGCCAAAATACAATTCAATGACGCAATCCAACACATGTTTCGAGCCAATCACTCCAGAAATTTGGTTATGTCAAGTAACATTTATTATATACCAAACTTCCATTTTTAAAGAGTTTCAAGTGCACTGATATACAAGAGTTGTTCCTAGTTATAGAATGCATGCATTAAGTTTGATTTATTGAAATAAAAGTAGTGTTATGATCTTCATCTCGTAATTGAGTATTGAATGTGTGAAATGTGAAAAAGTAAATGATGGATAAAATGGCACCAAAGTTGGTACTAGAACTATTACATAGCTCTTGTATCAACAGTTACACCACTGATGAAAGATGGATCAAGTTAACTAGTAACATAATATTGCAGAATTGATCAACTCAAATAGTGGAGGCAAAAGTACAGAGGCACTCTAGCTTTTACAAGATGATGTTAACTGATATACAAATTAGTTTGTCAAGGATTTAGCTAGAGGGCCTTCATGCATTTCTATGTTGAAAGGCCTCATTTTGGAATGTACAACTAGTACTGCTGCTAAGTTTAAAGTGCCGAAAAGTATGCATATTAACTTTTGATAGAACTTTTGTGGACTCAAAAAAACTACCAGCCATCACTCATCATGCACAAGTTGGATTAGTGCCACACAATAACAAATCCATGTTCTTCAGCTTTTTCCACAAACTAGGGGATTTCTTCCCGTCAAATCTCTTCCCAGAAGAATTACCATTTTTCCACTTGAACTTCCTAAACTTGTCCATCTGAACACAAACCTCCAAAGCTATCCCCTCCCCACTCTTCACTTTGTTACCATCTTGACCATCTCTTCTCAGAAGTTTCTCATAGTACTCCTTGTTCCTCTTCTCCAAGCCATGTATTTGTGCTTGAAGATCTTCAATTTTCCTGTGTAGCATGTACACCCTATGATCCTCCCTCATCTTCAGCACACACTTTGCCAGCTCACCAGCCTTCCTCTTGATGAAAACTGACTCAGATGCCAGCTCCTTGTTCTCTTCCACCAAAGTGTTGATTCTGTAACTCAAGCTGGCATTCTCATTCAAGAGAACAATCCTCTCGGACTCCAACACCTCAAGAAGACTCTTTTGTAGCTCACTTTTCCTTGAGGACTCACAGTACCTCCTCTCCATGACGCCAACCTCGTGCATCAAGAAGTCATACTCTACATTCCTAATCACAAGCTCGGCAACAACATCAAGCATGGAGCTCTTGCCGAGAACAATAGGCATCATCACGTGTGAAGGATGTTGGTAGGAGATTGAGCTCTCAATATCTGAATCAACTTGGCTCACACCACTTGCTTCTTCCTGGTCAGAGAATCCTTCATCAACAGTTGAGACTTGGGAAGAGTGTCTACTATGATGCTTGTGTTTGGCCAGTGTTTGGATGTATCGATCAGACAAGGTTATGTAGCCATTGTACAAGTCCTGCAGAAGGGACAGTAGCTGGGGTCTCTTTTGGTAGTAGGATTCAGCTCTTTCAGCAAAAGTATCACCAATTTCTTCTTCTTCGGCTGTACTCATAGTCAACACTTTCATCCTCTCCTCCAATTCTGCCATCAAACACCAAGTTTCACATTTGCATTAGCACAACAATAAAAGCAAAAGACCCTTTTCAATGCAGTTGAAAAAAGACTGAATGCTCTCTTCTGCATTAGTAATTACAAGAGAAAGAGCAGAGAGAACAATGTTTTTCCTTACCGGGTTTACACAAGTCCATAGCTTCAGAACCATAAAGTTTCAACTTGTAAAATGATTGACAATTGGGATGTACAACAGAGGAGGTTAATATAGATCATATCCAAACTTGGTTGATGAGTAATTGAGCTCTAAGAAAGTGACATGTTACCAAACCATGACACCATAAAAGGGAACACTGACAAAACCCATAAATAATTCTGGTACGCAAGATAAAACGCTACAAGGAAATTAAATAGTGCAGGGCTAAATTTGAAAACAGAATTTGAATTTGCAACAGGAGTTAAGCCACAAGGGTATGGCACATTGCCACTCTAGTGTCTGGTGTAGACTTACACCTACTACCTCTAGTTTTGAATGCAAAGGTCAAAATCATGTACTATACCTGAGCATGTGCACTGTTGACAGAAAAGCCAACGTTCTCCAACTTTCAAATTTTTAATGGTAATGCCAATAAAGTCTAGGGGAATATGACACAGGCCACGAGGCCTAAATGGAAAAGTCACCGTTACAAATGCCACCAAAATCTAATGTGCACTGCAGCAAGGCAAGTGACGTGGCCAGGGACCAATGAATTGTGTGTGTGACCACCAGGTCCATTTTAGTTTCAAAATTTGAAACACAAGAATGAGTGTCCAAAAAGCACCGCAAAGGCCAAACAAAATAACAAAAGGGTATGCGAAAGGGACAATGGATCAATAGCCAGAACAGAGATAATGGGTGTACAAGTCTAGTTCAAATCAAATTGGAAATTTGAAAACAAAAACACACCAAAAAGATAGATAGACCTGTCAACCGCCACCCATAGAAAAGATATAAACTTTACCTAAGTTTTTCTTCCCCACAATCCATGCATATGGTATACAATGATAAAAATTCAATCTTTTTGAAAATCTAGAAGGAAAAATTCAATCTTTTATAGGCGCGTGAGCAGGGCGCGTGGGGTAAGTGGTGTTTGATGATAGGAAGGAAAATAATTATGTACGGCGTTGTTGTTCCCAATGTAGAGTTGGACATTTGACAGTTGACAGGGACATGTCCTGTATGGGGGATTCTTCTCCTTCATTTCTCTCTTCCTTCCATTGATGATGGCTAGAAAAAGGTTTTCATCGTTTCAACATAACTTGTAACACACCTAATCCATGTGATTTCATTCAATTCAGATTTCTTCTTCCTTCCTTCATTTATTAGGCTTTTTTGCAGGATAATGATTCAATTGAGTTCCCATATGAATAATTTTGGTAAATTGTACGTGTTAATCTAAATTTAAAAAAGTTTTTCATTAAAAAATTTACATACATATTCCAATACAATAAATTTTTAAGGTTAAAAAAATATAAAATAAAGAATTTCCTTTTCATTCATTTAATATAAATATATATCATATGCTATGGTCCCCCAACCCCAACAAGTTTTTGGTTAAGAATCATATTTCTAACTTCTAATTTAAATACAGGTTTTTCACATTATGCTATAGGTTAATATAAAATTTTACATTCATCTAACCAACACTAACTTTTTAATTGGAACACATTCCATTTTTAAATTAAAAGCTACTTGGTCACAACACAAGCAAAAAACAAAGAGAAGGGATTTACAACATGGAGTTTTACTTTAGTTAAAGCAAGTTTGGTTTTGTTGGTAGAGTAGGGTAAAATTAATGCATACCAGAAATGTTGGTGAGTAGCCAGGAGGGCATGTTATTGCTGGGGATGCTCTTGTCCTTGGACCCTTTTGTGGATGAATGAAGCAATGAGAAATTTGAAATCACCTTTTCCTTGCCCATGTTGGGGTTCCTCACCATCAATATCCTTGCTTCAAGCCCCCCTATCCATTGCAATGATCATACATTGGATCAAAAAACAACAGAATCTTTGAAAAAGGACAGTTGCCAGAAGTAGAGGGTCCTTTGCATTTAAGAAGGATGAAAAAAAGCATAGAACAAAGAACAGTGCAAAACAAAAGAAAAAGCATATAGAAATTAAGTTAAAATTAAGAAGGTAACACAACACAAACAGATAAAAAACAAGCGCAGATCTCCATAGACAATGCAGAGCAACTAATTACCAATAAAGTATTGCAAAACCTCACACTGAACAAAGCCGAATTGTTTAAAATAAGAGGAAGGGTGCAATCTGAACATTCAGAATATAGCAACAATCCCAAATCCCAAGGCGTTTAAACCTGAGAATTCTGAGATTCAAAAAGGGAAATTTCTTTTTTAATTCTTCAAATTCCGTGGCTAAACCGGGAATCAATGAAGATCAAGTGAACAACACGACGACCTCAAAGAACACCAATTTGAAGATTCAGAAACCAACAGCAGGAGAATAACAAGAGAACCGATTAACAGTTTTTTTGCTTTATCATGTTCTGTTTCTATAGCAGAGAAAAACAGAGGAAGAGTGAGAGAAAGTTGGAAACTTTTTTACATGGGCCATCAAATTTGAAAAATGAAACACACCCATTAAAGATCAGATACAGAGTTAAACAATGCAGCAAGTGGCAATCTCATGGCCCTCAAGAATCACATTCAAAGTGACAGAGTATTCTGTGAATTTCTCGTAAAAAAAAAAAAAAAACACATAAAGAATGAACTCACAAAATATTAAAATGAGAAAATTCCAAAAACTGTTGCAGAATTGATACACAAAAGGAGTGGAAGAAGAACAGAAGAAGAAACTTACTGTGAGAAGTGCAGGAAGAAGCTTGATATGCAGCTCAGGAAGTGCAGAGGAACTTGATTTGAAAGAAAGTTCTGAATGCTTATGCTTATGTGAGTGATGATAAAAAAAAAAAGGGTTTGATAGAAAGAGTGGGGCCAAAGGAATGGGAGTGAGAGAATCTTGAGTGTCACATTCCAATAGCAACAAGAAATAGTCAAAAGCATTAACTCAAAATCTTAATCCAAAAATATTCTAGTTTCTAAAATTTATGATAAGTGATATGCTAGTTCTGGACTTTGATTTGTTGAGATTTGGTTTTGTCTTGATTCTGTGATCTTCTTCATCTTTAGTTATTTGTTTCCACATATGTTTCAGTGGGATTTGGCTAAGAATGGTCGCATTTAGATAAAGGATATGTGTGTGTGTTAATTTTTGTGATGTTAAAAGAAACCTTATGGTTTTGATGTACCAAGATTTTGTGGTTATCATATATTATATATGTTACAATCTAATTATCTAATTTCACAAAAAAAAAAAAAACTACCTAAAAAGATTTTGTTTATTTAGATTGAATAAAATTAATCTAATAATATTGTAAATTATAAAATTTAGTATTCCCTCTTAATTGGAGTAAATGTGTATTTTACATTTTACAATTAGCAAATTAAAGTGTCAGCTGCACATTTTCTCACTGTTTCTTTTGAAAATATTTTTATCGATTAAATTATTGTAAATTGTAAAACCTAAAAAAAAAATTCAGAAACACAATATTTTTCAATTTATTTTCTTTTATATTTATTTTATTGGGAATCAGAACATAGTATTAATTGTAACAAACTCTCCTACAACAAAGATACCACAGTTATAATTCTAACAGAGATACAAATAATAGATAATCAATTTTATCTATTATTAAGTATAACTATTAACTAACACTATACAATCTATAATTATGTAATATTAGTTATGTGAATTTGTGTTTACTTAATTGTTGCAAAACATACTTACTCAATCAATTATACATAAATTATAATCAATTAAGTAGGTTAAAATCAATCCTATTAGCATTATTTTCAAGGATATTATCCATTACATCCCTACTACAATACTTATATTCTTATTTTCTTAAGAACAATGTGAACAGATATATATATATATATATATATATATATATATATATATATATATATATATATATATATATATATATTTAATATTTTTTTTTTTT
>Ga0099825_1006601_pt1 | contig 14435 bp, 9 predicted proteins | sample SiratroredBW_FD_76838 | JGI IMG/M metagenome (GOLD analysis project Ga0099825, IMG submission 76838) | Root nodule microbial communities of legume samples collected from California, USA - Siratro red BW | ecosystem: Host-associated > Plants > Roots > Nodule | place: USA: California | collected... | reverse complement strand
TTGATAATAATATAGTAATATTAAAAATATTATTAATGTAAATATAAATAATATGAATAGAAGTATTAATAATATTCCATATATTAAAAAACATATAATAATAATGTTAATACAAATAGTAATAATAATAATAATGTTATCAATAACATTAATAATATTTTGTGTATAAATATTAATAATATTAAAAACTTTAAAAATATTAAAAAAACATTAATAATTTGGAAAAAATATAATACTGATAATAATAATAATTATAATTTAATTAATATTATAACTAAATATATTAGAAATAATAATAAATATAATAATATTAGCAATAATATTAATAAAATTATTAATATTAATATTAATAATAATGATGATAAATATAATATTAATGATAATATTATTAATAATATCAATGATAATAATAATATTAATAAAACTAATAATAATATTAATAATACTAATACTAATACAAATTTAATAATAATAGTAATAAAAGTGTTAAAAATACCAATAATATTAGTTATAATATTAAAAATATCAATAAAAATATTAATAGTGTTAATAATATTCACCTTTATTAATGTTATTATTAATAAATTAATATAAAAATTATTAATAAGAGATTATAGTAATTTTATCCATAAATATAAGTTTCTAAGTATTATCCACGGACAGAGGTTCGTAGGTATTACCCATAGATATAGGTCTGTAGGTATTATTTACGAAAATAGTTTGTGGGTAATACTTACAGACCAATATCTGTGGGTAATTTCTACAAATCTCTGTCCGTGGTTAATATCTATGAACTTATGTCCGTGGGTAATACCTATGGACTTAAATTCGTGGATAATACCTACAGATACTGATTCATAGGTAATAATATGTGGGTAATGCTGAATTTACCTACGGATACAGATCCGTGGGTAATAATCCGTGGGTAAATTGAGTTTTTCTTATAGTGTGATACCAATTATTGGATGGAACCTTTATCACAAGCCCAAAAAATATAGTCATTAGTTAGGATATAACTATTTCTACTTAAGAGTGTAGCAGTCCAAAGGACATGATTGGATTGTAAATATTAAGAAATTCCATGTTTCTAAAGAAATGTCTAATTCTACATTAAAATAATGGTTTTTGGTTGTCACTATATTCATTTTAGTTATATCAATTGTATATGAATAAATAGATTGTTTTTCCTTTTCAGCAAAAAAGAATTGACCATTCTAGTATTCAAAATTGTATGAAAAAGAATATAAGTAAGTACATAGAAGATAAGTAGATATGTGATCTATATATGTGTATATTAAATTGTTAATATATAGATATTAGAATAAGTTCTGATTCAAGTAAGTAAATAAAGGTATCAAGTATAGATAAAATAAAATAAATCTGAAAAAAAAAGGGTTTTTAATATTTAATAGAATAATATGTATATAATGAATTCAAAAGTTTCGGCATAATTCTTATAATAGAAATGAAAAAAAAACATTTATGAAAACTTACCAAGTGATCATTTTTAAATTCAGAAAAACCCTGGAATTCACAAAGGGAAATTCTGAGCCAAATCTTGTTTTCTGAAAACAAATAAAAATTCAGAAATGATAATAAAAAAGGGATAGGTGCAGAGACTCTATGGAAGTTGTTCTAACAAATGAAATTGATGACTTTTTTTCTTCCATTAGTAAAAGAATCCTTTCACAACAATTCCAGGAATTTATCAAAGATAAACATATATATACTGAAATACTCTTTCAATTTATTACTATTTTTTAATGAAGATCGATTTGGGATAAAAATATTCACAAATGAAAAATGTGAATCAAACCAATTCGAAGTTGACGAAAAGATGAAATATTTCTTGATGAAATTATTCACTTTATCATAATAGGATAAAAACCTTGAAGAATTGATCAATCAGATGAGAATAAAGATAGAGTCACATTCTACATGTCAAGATCGACAACAATGAAATTGAAAGTAAGAGGAAAATTCGTCGACTTAAGAAATCATGAGGGTTCAAGTCCCTCTATCCCAAAAAGCCTGTTTCACTTTCTAATTGTTTTCCTATCAATCTCCTCTCTATTTGTAAGTCGTTATTTATATATTTTATTCAATTTATTCTTTTATTCCCAACTAAATTGTCATTTTTATTTTCATCAATTTCCTATCTATCATAATTTTCTGACATAATGACAAGTCACTAGTTTTGGAATATATATATATATATATATATATATATATATATAATAGATAGATAGATAGATATGTGAAACACATATAATTTTTTTTTAATGAGAAAGGTATAAATTAATATATTCTCTTTTAGCAAGGAATTTGAATATGCATAATTAAATATTAACAATATAAAAAAATTATTCCTACGAAAACTAACTTACAAATTTTTTTTTTACTTAGTTGATATAGATTCATTTACATATATTTCAATAATCTTTTCAAATCAAAGTCTTACGCTGCATGAATAGTCGGGATAGCTTAGTTGGTAGAGCAGAGGACGTAGAGGACTGAAAATCCTCGTGTCACCAGTTCAAATCTGGTTCCTCACACAAGATTCATTTGTATGAGTCTTTATACCCATGCATATGGGGAATAGATACTTATACAAATTTGTGTTCTTCTATACTCTCATACATAACATATTTCTTTTATCTATTTAGGTATCTGTAGATATACTTTTCCTAGATGATTAAAGAATAAATGCATTTTTTAAGTATATTCGATTATCTATAGTATCTATATCTATATATAGATAATGAATTCTTTATTTATTTTTTCTTTTTTTTCTGTGATACAAAAGGTTTCTATTTCCATAATATTCGAGTGGTTTAATTAGTTGGTTAAAAGATCTAAAAGTTCTGGGATGGAGTGAGAATATTAAGAATTCATCTTTGAAGGATTATCAAAAGAGAATCGAGCCATTTTCTTTGTGTTTTTTTTTTCGTGGCAATTAATGTTATCCACAATATTGATAAATTGTGTTATCACATTATTTTACTGTATGAAGAAATTATTTAGCATGACTTTAAGTATGGAAAAAGAAGTTATGCTGAAATCATAGTTAATACTAATAAGTTTTTTGTTTATTTCAAGTAAAATCATGTTCACAGTTACATTTAAAAAAAAAATTATATTAACATTAAATTGTGTAATAAATAATAGTGATACAATTTATCTACATGGATAAATTTTTCAATTTCTGTATATTTAAAATTACACTCATTCATTTAAAAAATTTTGGCAAAAACACTAAAGAGGTGTAATTTTTTTCATTTTTAACTAAAGAGGTGCAATTTTATTTTCTTTTATGAAAATGAGTAAGTCGCATTATGGAAGCATGACTTCTTCAATTAAGACGATTTCAGTGAAAAAAAATTGAAATCCTACCAACATGTTAAGATGGGAGTAAAAAAAAGTATTAAAGTCCTACCAAAGTAACATAACTGCATAAATTTATTTTTCTCACTAAAGTAGTATAACGTTGATATAACTTTAGTACACAATTTTAGTTTTCGTTTTTCTTTTTCATTACGAGTTCGCGTGCTACTTAATAGGACTTCTTGAAACCATATTCATTTTCGGAAGAAAAAAAAAGAATTTAGCTGTTTTATAAAAAATGAAAAAAATGTGTACCGCATTTGCCCAAATTCCCACCATTACCCAAATTCCCACCATTATTTCCCATCCGCAATTCAAGTGTGCATGTTATTGTACTTGTACTACTTTTTGGTCAACCTGTCCAATCATCATGGGACACATGAACTAATAAATCAGGATCCGTGTCAATTGAATGTATTTCTTTGAAAATCTCTAAGCTTTCTTTTTCTATTTTTTTTTCTCTTGCTATTTCCGTTTTTAACACTTACACAAAAGCTTAAACTCCTAAAATTTGTTGCCCTTGTCACTGTTCAGTGTCTTTGAACAGCCTTAAAGCAGTTCAATTGGTTCACCAATTTTTTAGTACTTCCATGCTTTAAAACTTATATATTAATTTATCATTAACCATGATCTACTGAGCTATCTATGTGGACCAGCAGATGTGCAACTATTGCTTCTTTTCATAGAACAAAGAAAACCTTAAATACAAGATCAAGTGATTAATTCTCAAAAATTATTGTGATTTAGTGAAATTGTTGAGAAAATGAAACCAGTATTTACAGCTTATAAATGCAAGAATCATATTTTTATACCAACGGTTTCACCATTTGATTACATAGTATATTGAAGGGCAGTAGTGGAGATTGGAACATTGAATTTCTTCAATGTTTTAGACTAATACGAAAAGGGCAAGACCACTCATCTTTTTGAGTGGGAATGTATATAATAGTGACAGAGACATTACCTCTAAGCCAAACCAACATGCCAACTGATAAAGAAAATAGTAAAAATTGAAAGCTACAATATCATAAATCAGATCCTATCTTAACCAACTCCCATTTCCTATACATGCTCCCTCTAGGCATGAACTTGACAAAATAAATAAATTTCTTGTCACTCCCGTCCTTTCATTTTATTTGATTTTTTTTAAGAAAAAAAAAAAAGTAATCTCCTCATTTATATTAAACTTTTTTGTTATGCTTCTAGTATTTTTTTAACATCATATATACTGTTATCCTTTCTCTTTGTCTAAAGTTATAAATTAGCAAAAAACTTTTAAAAAGATAGATAAATAATGAATCAATGCAGTATGGTTGTCATTACAGCTAATCAGTGATTTTAAATTTAAATCACAATTAATCAAAATTACATTAAATACACAGAAAAAAAGTTTATCACAAGTAATTCTATATAACTTCAAGAAGATTATCTTTCATAAAAAACACTTACAGTCTAAAAAAAGTGGAGATATTTTTTCAAGGGTGGAAGATATGAATCCATGATTTGGAATGATATCGGTTTTCCAATAATTCAATGCGAGATTGGTTAATGGCACAAGAAAATTATTGATGGCTGGCCTTAGATTGGGATGAAAAGGATGTAATAAGTACAATAAAAAGGCTATATTATGGAATTCAGCGTGAGAGCACTGAAATTGGCATCAATTGCTACTTTCCAATCAAGAATTAATATTTAATCATACATTTTAGAGCATTAAAAGAACATGAAACAAGTGTTCTTGTAATCTAATTGTTAAATTTATAGTGCCATATTATTTAGTACATTCATACATAATTCTGAGCTACCAAAGCCACTTTTGGCACGATATTGACACTGCCATGACGTGTACATCATCATGCTATCCTGAAAATTCTACAATTACGTTTAAATTTTAATAAAATAGTTAGACAAGTAAATTTAAATTTGAATACTGGGCTGTTGGCTTCAGTGCTTACCATCGTCTTTGGAAAGGCAATTGTTTCCTGTACCCCCACAATTGCTTCCTGCACCCCTCAGGTCATGTGAATAGACCCTTATACCCCTATTAATGAAGACAAAAGGTGTTAGGTTGGTGGGTGCTGCGAGTGCATGACAAAGCGTAGTGGAGGGCGTGTTGCTGCTGTGTGGTGGAAGATCAGAGGTGTTGAGTCGTTGAAGGTTGAAGGTGTTGCATCATTGAAGGTTGGTGCGTGGTGCAGAGGTGCGGCTGTAGTGGAACATGTTGCAGGGGTGTGCGAGAGATCAGAGATTTGGAGAGGTGTGCCACATATTGGAGATTAGGAGAGTAGAGGTAAGTGATTTAGTGTTGATTTAAAAAATGTTGGAGGTGAATTGTTGTATATGGGTGGATTATTGGGTTTTGGAGGTGTAGAGTATGGGTGGTGATGTGTGGAGGTGCGACGGGATTATACTGGTTTACGAAAATCTTTTTTCGTGAATAATAAAAAAAGGATTTTCATAATAGTAATTTTTTTCAAAAATCTGGAAAACCTTTTCCGTAATGTATTTTTTTTTCAAAAATCCAGGTCATTACTGAAAAGGTTTTTTTCAAAAATCCAGGTCATTATTGAAAAGGTTCTGGCGGAAAAGTTTTTCCGAAACTGTGTTTCGGATATCCTTTTCCAGAAACTCTTTTCAAAAAACCTTTTTTGGAATGTACTGAATTTTTAAAAAAAAATTTGCTTTTAAGGGTTCTGTTAACATAATTGGGTGATTGGTTTTTGTGTAAAGGATGGTGAGAACGAAAGGTGCAAGATCTCAGCCAGATCGGGTACGACCAACTACTTCTATCAGACGAAGAGAGCGAGGTGGTACCTCAAACATTACTGTTGAGGATGACTTTGGAGGCAATGTCAGTGAAGAGGTTAATGTTATAGAGCCTCAAGGTTATCCGGAAGGACCTTATGATACGTCATTGTTAGTTAGTTATGAAACCACGTTACCATGCAATTGTGGAATAGCGTGGTAAGTAAGTATATTAGACATAATATTTGATTTTTGTTTGTTGTATGATTTAAGATTGTATGTTTGATGTAGGACCGTGGTGAGCTGAAGGTGGTATCTCATGGAAAAAAATTGAGCAAGTTTGAGCTACTGCATAAAAGGATTGAAGCGACAGTTGAGTTGTCTGGCTTAAGTTCCTTGATAGGATGCAACTATGAGATGGTAGACAAAGGTTTATTGTCAGCCTTTGTAGAGAGGTGGCACCCCAAAACAAACTCATTTCACCTCTCTATTAGAGAGATGACCATCACTTTAGATTACGTGTCTACATTGTTACACCACCCAGTTATTGGTCGGTTTTACACCTATCCCACCTTGGATGCTGAGACAGCTACGGATCTCTTAGTTGAGGTCCTTAATGTTAATCGTAGTAACGGATACAAAGACTAGCCAGTGTAGAGGTGGTTCTGTCAGATTGAGCTGGTTGAGGGAGGTATATGAGGATGCTTGTAGTAACAAACAGTGGACTATAACTGCTAGAGCTTATTTGCTCCACCTAGTTGGAGGGACTATATTTGCAGATAAGAGTGCCACTTCAGTGAATGTTAGTTTCATTGGTTTTTTTTGTTGATTTGAGGGTCATTGGGGAATATTCATGGGCAACAGCTGCCTTGACTTATCTGTATGAATAGTTGGGGGATGCAAGTTATGGCTCTATGAAGCGGCTAGGTGGATATGCGACCTTGTTAGAGGTTAGTTCTTTTATGGTTTAATTAAATTTTTGGTAATGTTTTTAAGGAATATGTTATATTTGTTTTAATTGCGTTTATTTTCATGACATGGTAGGCTTGGATATATGAGCATTTTCCAAACATAGGTCAGAGACGTTTGTGAAGGGATTATACCAAGGAGCAACCTAGAGGCAAGGTTATCAGATTGATAGGTTGTGTTCGGTTGTTGTTGTTAGATTTGAGCTTAACAATCTTCTATTATTTGGCATTCACTTTATGTCATACGAGGAGCATAGGCAAACGCGTCCATTTGATTGATTTCGTTGTTCTCCGGCTTCATTATATGCCAAAGATTGAGGCACATGCACTTGCCTGAGCGTGTTCTCAGGCAATATGGATTCGTTCAGATGATCCCTTGCCACCCATCCGTTCACCTTCAAGGAGACCAGTCCATTGAGGAATTGGATCGTCGTTGGATCCACTTTGTTGCTCATGTTGTTCAAGGCGTCACACCCATAGAGCATGTAGGATAGTGTGTTCAAGGATATATGGAGTGGTATCACTTGGTATCACATCCTTATATCATTCAGATGCCTGATCACGATCGACCTCCGGTTGTTGTCTCCATGAGAGGTCCAGATGATGACGAGAGCCAGACACAACATGATGACACACAGTATATGCAGCAAGAGTCTGCTGCTATGGTTAGTTATTTATACTTATTCAACAACATTATATAAATTAAACATTTTACCCACAGTTATATGTTTTTCTTTTCAGGGCATTATTAAGAGAATGTTAGAGACATTGCAATCTTTCTCCGTCATTCACTGGCCTTCCTCGTAGTCTAAATGGACAATAACATTTCTTGCTTCCACTTTCACTAAAATCTAAATCCTTCTTATAACGCTTGTATTTACCTCCTCTCTAGCAACTTAAAAGAACATATGTCTTCCTTCCTCGTTGTTCATTTGCAATATCTGACCTTAATATAACAATGACAAACCCAAAGCCATAAGTAGTCATTCTTGCCCATTTCAGCAACTCATCCCGAGAAGCAAATACTTGCATTAAACATAACAAAACACTAAACTTTGTTCTTCAAAATAATTGTCACATATTGATTTATTAAAATAGTTTTCTGCATTAAAGCTTCACATTATCAGTATCAAAAGCATTCTTGTAGGCATCAACGAGACATTCATTACTTATTGGATCACTTGCAGGCATCAACTAGGCATTCATTACTTATTGGATCACCACTATATGACTGCCACATATCAACATCACAACATCATCACTACACCATATGTCCGTATCATCATAAATATCGACGAACAATTCCATATCTATAGTCTTTCTGTATAAAACAACAAAATTAAACAAAATTAAATCCAATGCACAATATTTACGTAATCGTATCCCTCACCACCTCTCTTACTGAAAACCCCTTTTCGGAATAGAACACTCCCCTTATGGAGAAACTTTTTCATAACAATAAATGTTCTTCTATGGAAAACCTTTTTCGTAATCGTATCCCTCACCCTCTCTCTTATGAAAAACCCCTTTCCAGAATAGAACACTCCTCTTATGGAAAAGTGCTTCTGGAATAGCATTCTCACAGCCCCAACCAGATTTCGGAATTTGATTTTCGGAAATCCCCGACAGAGAATGTAAATTGTGAAACCAACTTTGCACCCCTACGTAATAAAAAACAACCGCCACTTACCTCTTGCACCGACGGAGACGTTGTCGGAATACGTTTCCAAGACGCACCCACCATCGTACCTCTTGCAGAAACTCCCCGCTCTCCGCCGACGAACTTCCCCAGAGCTTTTCAATATTCTGCTAAGAGTGTTTCAGGAAATATGCAATTTTGAGTGGGTGCACGAAGCAATTGTGAGGGTGCAGGAACCAAAAGCCCTTTCGATAATAGCTGAGTCTTTATGTTCCATTAGCCCAATAGGAAAGATTCGCTGCTGCAAAAAAGAGTTAGTTAAATAGTTTTGGTGAACTTTGGACCTTGCCATTTAGGGCTGTGTTTGTTGTGCCACTCATTTCCTTTAGTGGTGCGGTGTTTCGTTTTGCACCAGATGATTTCCTCTCCATAGGGTGTGTAAAAGATAAAATTGTCATAATCTATTGTTGCTTGTCAGGCCCCTCCTTGTTGTCGCAACCACCCATCATTGTACATGTATATTTGGATTCTATTTCATCATGTTTTGAATTCTATAATCTAAACGATACTTTTAAATTATATAATATAAAACTTATTTTTATGGAAAAAAAATAACTTTTGAATTATGTAATTCAGAAAACTCTTTTATTAAAAAATACTTTGGATTGCTGAATCCTAAAATGTCTTCTAAATTCTACAATTCGAAAGTTTTTTTGTTTATGCAAAAGATGATTTTTATACTATGTAATCTAAAAGTCACTTTCAAATTCGACTGTTTATTCTAGATTACAGAATTTGAAAACCATTTTCTGCATAGTAAAAGATATTTCAAATTATCTAATATGATATTGACTTCTAGATTACACGAAAACTAAATTTAACTTTCTAATTACACAATTTAGAAGTTAAAGTTTATTTTCAAATTAATGTTTTGAATTTTACAGTCAAATATACTTTTTCTAAGTTTCAAATAATTCAAAAATTTTCAAAATATATAATGTAAAAAAACTTTAAATTAAGGGACAAAGTAGAGATTTTAATATCTATGACAACATAAGGTGCAAACGAATCTTCCTTAGTTGTACCTTTTATTGCCCTTGCTCTTGAGTAATATTTACCAAAAAAACATTATACTAGCCTGTCAATAAATAAACAAAAAATACAATAAAAAGTAGTATTTTAAAATATTAAAATCAATTGCAATTAATTGAATACCGTTTAATTTAGTAATAGAAAGAAAAATGGGATGTAGAAAATTGATTGTATGAAAGTGGTGAGTGATGAGACGGCAGAAGGAAGTTTTTAAAACCGACAAGATTAATGAAAGCCAGTTGGCATTGATATGTCTGAAGGAGTCCGGCATGTATTGATTAATTATTGTCCAACATATTTCATGTTTATGCCAAAAGACAACCGCATCAACCATTTCAATGAAATCGATGCTTCCAAAAACAATTTCTTGACCTTCGACTCACTGGGTATTTATATAAACAACCCAGCCTCAAATATCTCCACCCACCATCAAACATTTTCTTTGAACCTCTAACATGATAGGTCATTCTACCCCTCCCAAATGGTCAACTCAATTTTGTGGCTGTGGAGAAGAACCTGTAACATGTAACATCATCTTAAATTGTATTTTCTATTTACTTTCAAATCTTTAATTGATTTCTTACATGATTGTAACTTGTAATTAATAACGCAGGTTTTGTAACTTGCTGTCTACCGTGCATCACCTTTGGCCAAATTGCAGAAATTGTGGATGAAGGACGAAGTTGTAAGATCATTGCAATTTTACTATATATATGGTATATTGATGATTTGTGATATGTATATATGTAATAAAATGTGTGTTGAATGAATGTAGCTTGCGTTGGACAAGGGTGTGTGTATGGGTTACTTATGCTGGTAACATGCCACTGGCTCTACTCGTGCGTTTACAGAGAGAAACTGAGAACAAAGTTTGGGTTACCAGAAGAACCTTGTTGCGATTGCTGTGTTACTTGCTGCTGCGATCCATGTGCCTTATGCCAAGAATATGCTGAGCTAAAAGCAAGAGGTTTTGACCCTTCCAAAGGTATTTATTAGATCACAAATCATACTAAGTTCAATCTCTTTGTAATCATGTTATAATAAAATTAATAATATAAATAAATCATTAATAAGTTAAATCAAATTATGATTTAAAAAAATATAATTTAACAATTGAATCCTCTACACAACTAGTAAGAAATAATTTTGATAATATATATATATATATATATAATAATACGTTGTGGATGAAATGAAACTATTATAATATTTATTTTTCAATTCAAAATTTATAATTCTAAACTAATTTTAAATGTCAATAATTTATTTGTATGTGTAAACAAGATTATAATAATATCAAAATCAAATTTCCTATACCAACTCTTATGTATTATTTATTATTATCATATCTATCTATACTTATTGTAAGTGATTGGGTTAGGTTAGAAATTTTACCTTAATTACACTATATAAGTGGACTGTAACTCTATATTATAAGATTGAGTTTTATATATATATATATAGTAACCATTTAAAATTTATCTTAATTAAATTTGTTAGACCTTTAGCGTTACTCATCCAAAATATATAGTTCCAAGAGGGCAAAGAATATTATGACTATGATAGCAAAATTGAATTTTAATTTTACTTTAAGAAAAAATCCTAAACTTTATTTATATCTTAAATTTCAAAACATAATGTTAATTATAACAACTTAAAATACGAACACACACGTAAAATAAAAGCAGTATTAACTTAAAATATTTTATTCTTATTATAACCATATAAATTAACTATAATAACTCTGAAAGATAAACAATTGGAAGTATTTTGAGTACAACTACAACACCCCTAAAATAAATCAAAAGTTTGAGAATGACATAATGTACGGATGTTATGTGTAGCTTTGTCCATCATGAAATCAATTGTGAAATTCAATTGTTGATTTTCCTTCTTTGAAAATTTGAGATGATATTACACAAATTATATGCAGGTTGGATTGGCCCACCAAATGCACCTCCCCAAATGCCACCATCCATGACTAGATGATCCATCTCCCCCAATTAACCACTCATCAAATTTCATATCATCAAGAGTGTAGTGCATTATATTAATAATTATATTAATAGGCTCTAATCTTATGCAAATACTTAAATAAATGAATATGAAAAGGTGAAGGAGGAAGAATATATTCTCATCTGCATGTTGAATTATCTGAGTCTTATTTCATCTAGACAATATTTATCGAGTATACACTATAGTTTAAGAATGTCATCAGTTATATCAGTTATTCATGAATGTGTATGCCATTTTTATATTTAATATAAATATTAAGTTTGATAGTTTTATATTGCCTATTAAAGTGATGTAAAATCGAGAAATATTACAGTAATTTTGGGATGTAATTTGTATCACATGTTATGTCTCAAAGAAGTGATGTAATATCTTGTGTTTTTATTTAAAAAATATCAGGATTATTCATATTCATGCAGTTGCAAACCAAAGTATAACAGATTAGGTAAAATTAAAATCAAATATTGATTGAGACTAATAAATTCTAAAATTCTACTCAAACATCAACATTTACTTATTATATTAAGATTGTACTAAAATACATCAAACTGTCATAATTGTCATAAATCAAATCATGTGTAAACTAATCATAGTGAGTATTGAAAACTAAATTATCTATTTTAAATTAAATATAACAACTACTAATTTAAATATGCAAAAAATATTTTTCCTATTCATGTCCAATTTTTTCAGTTGCATCTAGATTTGTCAAAAAAAATTACAATATAAAATAAGTATTAATTTTTTGTATAATAGTATATATGAAAACAAAATATGAATTTTTAAAAAAAATGTTTGTTGTTTATGGCTTGCTCCCAATAAATAGCAATACTAACAAGGAATTCGATCCACTTCGAATGCATAATGTAATAGCTATACTTAACTTTTATGGATACCTTTCACATTTTATTAAGCAATATTGTAGAAACTTCTGAACATCATTCTTATAAATCTCATTTATTTAACTTGTTTTTATCTAAAACTTTATTATATTATCTTATAATAAGAGAACTTGGGTTGTGCATGAACATCTTGCATAGGTAATGACCATATACCATTTAAGAATATCTATTTTTTTATATTTCATTAATACGTAAATTTTAATAAATATTAATTATATTTGAAAATTGTTTAACACTGTTTCACATTGGTCTTCATGTGATACAAAATGAAAGTAATGATATTAGATCAATCACAATCAAATATACATAAGAAGATCAATACAAAATTATAATCAACCACAATTTTATAAAATATAAGTATTATTAGTTTTTTTAAATAACGAAAAATAAATTAAATAAGATAGAACATTTTAGGGATGTTCCAATCCTTTACACATCTAGTTCAATTGACCACAATCAATCACTAAATACATTCATGTGCACAATCCCTATCTTAAAATCACCTAATAAATTACATATAACCCAACCAATCATACCTAGGGTCCCTAATGACAATACAATAAAACAAACTCACTATACATAGGAATTTTTCTGAAAATCTGATTGTGAGTGCTAGGAATATGGATAAAATTGAGTATGTTTAGTCACTTGCACAAATAATAATATTTTATAGGCTACTCCTTCTCTAATAAATAATCCAATTCTAATCACTTACCTCACATATTTAAGACATTCTACAAGATAAAGACACCAATCAGAGTACCAGTATCAAGAAGTGAACTTTTAAGCCTAACTCAACCTTACAAGATCGGCTTGTAAGGTAAGGTTTGCACCCATTTATAAACTATTGAAAGGTCTTATCTCTAATCAATGTGGAATCTCCAACAATGAGAAACAAGTATTTGACTTTTTATGTTTTAGCCACTACTAGCATTTCAGTTGTGCTTGGTAAAATATTTCTATATCATCTACTTTCTCGTTTCTAAACATTACCTTATTTTTATTATTTCATATTTCGGACACTATGGCTATCCACATGCCTTCTAATGCTTTATTTACTTTCAAATTCAGACTCAACAAATGAAAACTCAACATATGCAGATCAAGGTGGTCGTGCCTAACTACCTCTATTCTAACCCAACTATCACATGCATCCCACAATCCTAAAATATATATGCTCCCACAATCCTAAAATATATATGCTAGTGAACTATGAAAAAATATTTAATCTTCCTAATATAAAAAAATATCAATAAAAATATATACATATATTTCAATTTCAAATTTCATTAAAAAATTTAAACTTCTTATAAAATCAAATAATATTAATTTGGTCTACATAATTTAATATTAATTTTAATTCTAATGTTATAATAATCATATTTCTAGTGGTAATAATTTTAGTATACTAATGTCAACTATAATTTTAATGTTACTTCTAATTTTAATTTTAATTTTATTAATATTAATTCTAATGATTTGGTTAAAATTAATTTAAATAAAATATAAATACTTATAATTTTATTATAATGATATCCTAATCTCAATTTAAATATTTTTCTATCTTTTTAAAAATTTAATTAAAATTATTCATACTTTGATGAATATATATATATATATATATATATATATATATATATATATATATATATATATATATATATATATATATATATATATATATATATATAT
>Ga0099825_1006600_pt1 | contig 14435 bp, 13 predicted proteins | sample SiratroredBW_FD_76838 | JGI IMG/M metagenome (GOLD analysis project Ga0099825, IMG submission 76838) | Root nodule microbial communities of legume samples collected from California, USA - Siratro red BW | ecosystem: Host-associated > Plants > Roots > Nodule | place: USA: California | collected... | reverse complement strand
TGGTAGAAGCAAGCACATTAAAGTGCGTTACCATTTCTTGCGTGATTTGGTAAATGAAGGAGCTTTGCAGCTCAGGTTTTGTGGAACTAAGCAACAAGTAGCAGATATACTTACAAAACCACTAAAACTGGAGTTATTTCAGGAGCTCAGAAGGAAGTTGGGAGCCTGTGATGCGCCAAAGATAAACTAGCTGCTTAGGCAGTCTAGTTTAGGGGAGGGAATGATAAGATTTAGTCTTAGTTTGTTATTCTGTTAGAATAAAAGTCTAGTCTTTAGGATCTATCGCTATTTGATTTAGTCAAGTCTGTTACCATGTTTCTAGGAACAACGTAGAAGAGTAGTTTATTTTCTTTTAGTCTGTAAAGCTATAAATAGCTTCCGCATCTCATTCAATAGTAATGCAAGTCATTCCTCCAGTCTGTTGAAGTTCTTATTTTCATAATATTGTTTTAGTTCTTAACACTTTTTGTGGCCTTCCAACGTCTTCAAAAAGTGGTGCGGGGTAATCATCAACCTGACTTGGCTCATTGTAAGCGCAACCATTATTGACAGTTATACGAGCTCTTACAAAATCTGAGTCGTGCTGTTCCATCCTAATCCGGGTCTTGTCTTGATCTTTTTATCACTTAATTTAAGAAGTGGGTAAATTAAAATGGTAAGATGAAACCACATTAATTCCTTTGTAAAAGAATGTCATTTCACTCCATAAAAGGTCGTATTCAACTGAACGATAATAGTAATACAACAGTAACATTAACCATTTGAAAAGTGAGAATAGAAAGGTTAAACACGTGGAAACTATTCAGATGGAGGAGGAGGAGGTGGTGGTGGTGCCTCTTCACTAACGGTTTTGCCTCTCGCTCTTAGCTTGCCAACTTCTTCCTTCATGGCTTCTTTTCTCCTCTTGCTAGCCAATATTTTAGCCATAACACCACTCACGTTCGGGTCCTTTTTCTCCGTCGGTGGAGGCGGTGGACGCCTTGCAGCACCACTTGCACTTTGCTCATCAATCAGACCCAACCCCACCACTACCGCACCACTTAACCCCACCAATGTCCTACATGCAATATTGTAATTGTAATAAATAACAATGCACCATTCTTTGTTTCATCTTATTACCTTGCTTATTCGATTTATTCATTTAATTTCAATATAACAATAATAATAAATTAATAATAGTGAGAATAAATATTTGTTTACTTTGAGAACTTATAAAGTATTACAAGTTTTGCAGTTGAAGCTGATAATAAAGGAGATACCTGCGACGCAGAGAGTGGCCACGATGAGGAGGGACTTGATCAAGATCAGAGACGGAAGAGGGCTGTGATTGTTGATTTTGGTGATCAAAGCAGCACACTCTTGAAGTTGGAAAGTTACCATTTTTCCAAGAATAGAGGAGGCTCTTCCGGGCTCTCGCGGGGAGAGCTGTTGCAGCAGTGGTAGGAGGTGGTGTTAGCAAATGAGCCATTGGCTCCTATTCTGAAATGAGAAAGCAGAAGCAGTCAGGAATAGGCAAGTTGTTTATTGATTAAGTTTTGCTTTATCTTGTTACACGAAATAGGAAAATATTCGGTAACGTTAGCCCGGGACAGTAACCAGGTGTGGATGTTATTTGACTAAGTGTGTGATCTGATAATGGAAATCCATTGGTTCATTCCGGATAAGAATCCATCTGTTTGTCCACCGTGGACCCTCCCCATCTTCACCTTTTTTTGGTATATGAATCACGTTTTTTGTTTATTAAAATGAAATGCGTGCCTTTATGGTACTAGGCCATCATTACACGAAGCTCATAGAATATCAATAACCATCGTGAATGAGGGAATGAGAAGGCTTCATAAATACATGAAGGATAAAGAAGAAACTCTGCTTTAGGATCAACGTAAAATATTGCAACCAGAGAGTAGCTCCGGTGGACATTTACAAAATTTAGAAAACTTGAGAGAAACAAATACATTAAAAATATAAGTCAAAAATGAAATTCACCCTTTCGGTAAACTAAATTACTAAAATCGAACCTCCAACCCCAAACTCAATCAAGACTCCCAAATCCCAACTTTCCAAGCTAACCCACAAGCGGCCAGAAATAATACAAATAATGTTCCTAATAGAATAATCCTATAATACTATTACATCAGTGGATGAACTTTACATACCATAATACAACATAACGTGAAAAGGTTTACACAATAATCAATGTAATAACCAGCACTGACTGACGTGTAATTAAACTGCTCCCAGGCTAGCCCATTTGCCAAGGTCATATGGATCAGCATAGTAATACAGCTTAATTCTATTCGACAAAGATAGCCCTACTGCCAGCGAAGAAATTCTAGCGCCAGAATCATCTTGCTCTGATGGGTCATCAGTAAAAGCTGCAACATCTCCGAGTAGTTTGAAGGAAATTCTGCGAGTTTGTATCTGGCTAGAAAAATCAAAGTACATCGGTGTTCCAGCTCTGGCTTCCGGTAATCGGTACTCACCAATGGTGACCATGCTATGGGGTTCCTGCAATCAATCAAAATAGTCCGGTCGTTTCACCCATAAAAGATTAATAAAAAAGCAATATTTCGAAAGATGGGTGGGTAGGTGTCAAATATAACAAAAAATGTATTTATTCGACAGCTTAGGTTTATGGAATAGTAGGTTCATAAAAAAGCCTTTAGAGAGGTCTACAAATCAATCCAGGTCGCCCCTTTCTAATTAAACAAAAAAGAATCTTAGCATAGACTAGGTGGTCCATGGATCCCTGATGCTATGCCTCTAGCCAATGCAATATAAAAATCATTTATATTTCTTCACCTAACCTAAGAGCTTAAGATTTTCGAATTGCTATTTTATGATAAAAATATACGTAGGAGTTAGACTTCAAAATATCATTAAAACTGAGTTCGTACTTTTTACCCTTATGTTGAGGTAATCGGGCAAAGAATTGTTGTGACGATTGTATGAAGTCCAATGTTCAAAAGCTTATTATTCTTAAAAGTTATGGAGTAGACATACATCCCAGGAAGGTTGTGTCCTATGTTCCTGATTTTTTTGGCTTGCTTCTCCTTCACATTGGTTTAGATGTATTATACTCATACTGACGGGACAGCTAAAGGTTCTCCTAGTGTATTTGGCTATAGGATTATTTTTAGAGATCATCATGCTTACATGTGGGTTATTTCTCTTAATAGCTTAGTGTTCATACTGCTTTATATGATGGGATGATAGGTGCGACTGGACTAATCTTTGGATTGAGGGTAACTCAACTTATTACTGAAGCTCGGTCGAATACATGTATTACTCCTTAGAATCATGTAGAACTGTTGTGTAAATAGTAATACTATGTGCATTCATTGTTTGCATATTCATAGGGAAAGTAATCAATGTGTGGATAAACTCATTGAGTTTGGCACTAGATCTCAAGGTTATACTTGGTGGGATGATATTCCTGGTTTTATTTGTCCCGAGCTTTTATGAGAAAGATTTGATTTACCCTTTTAAAGGGTTAGGGATTAATGGGTCAGGTTTGGTCCCCCCATTATTTTCATATTTTCTTCTTTCGTTTTGAGGTGCAGCAAATGATTGACGTTGTTTGTGGTGCCAACATACTGGGGGAGGCAAACAACATAGTGATGCCTTGGCACTCTCGTTTCTATTAAAAGAAATTTACCCTTATAAAAGAAAATTTTCTTTAAAGTGCAACTTCAAAAAACAAACAACGGAAGAACCATTTTTCTATTACTTAAAAAGAGTACAGGTTATGCTTCTTCGATATAAAAAATAAAAAAAGGCTATGAATTACACCTTGATGCCTTTTTTCTTATTTTAAAATTCATTCTGCATATTACTAACCATGACCAGAAAAAAAAAATTAGGTAGACAAAATCAGAGCTCTACTAAACATAGCAATTCATGGAAGGAAAACCTCCATGGATCTAGGCAAGAGAAAAGTGACAGAAGTAGTATTGTTCCAGTAATTACCTGGAGAACAGATACTTGAATATACAATGCAGCTGGAGTGATGTATCTGTCATCCACAAGGGAAGGAAAACTTTTGCTATGTACATCTGAAAAAGGTGAATGGGTAACCCGAGGCTTGATTGCACTAAAGGCATCTAGACGAAATCCAGCAAGCAAGGGAGAAACAGGAGACAGATACTGCTCCAGGACAAGATCATTGTCCATCAATCTTTCAGCCTCAATTGGAACCTAATTAAATGAGGTTAATAGATATTTTTGAGATTGAGATAACTTCAAAAACAAAATGGTTATCAAAAAGGATTAAGCAAAATAGCATAGATTTTACCTTGAATCTATTTAGCTGTGGTGCTCTTTCCAACCACCCTGTCAGGGCCAACTGGTCAGAGCTTTGTTGTGGTTTAAGATCAACTTCCTTCCTAGTGGAGCTTCCAACCACTAAAATCCTCTTGGCATGAAGACAGGGTTCACTCTCAATAGATCCTCCGAATGAGGCCCGTCGAGTTTCTTGTGCAAAAGGGTTTTCATCAATAGACAACAGATTGAAGTCATTTCCAATATTTATAGAACTTGAACCAGGTCGCTGAAGGCGTAAACTTATCCAAATTATGCGGCACCGAACAGAATTCTTAAAGGTAAACTTTACATGTCTAGGCACTTTATTCTCTGTTCCTGACTGTTCAGGTCCATATAATTCTGAGGAAGCATTAATCATAGATTGCAGATCCCACTTTCCCATTAAAGATCTTTCTTCCTTGTGCATTTTGTTACTTGCCCAAATTTGCACCTGTGCCAATGCATTCCTAGAGTTAAATTTAAACTCAATGAACAATAAAAGGAAAAAATAAAGCACAAAGGAAATGACAAATGAATACTTACAATTGGAGCATCAGCCGCAGAGTAGCCACATGGGCTGACAATCAATATAACCCCACTAACATCAGAAATATTGCCAAGGACAATTCCAAATTCAACGGCAGATGTACTAGACGGAGCTTTCCAATATGATAACCCCAAACCAGAATTTAAAGGAGCAAGCAATGACAAAAATGGAGCAGAATCTGCTGCTACTTCAACCTGCAATTGCATGGTTAATGGTTATAGCATATAAATTGGCTCCCCCAATGTAGCAAAAAATCTTTTCTTTTCACTACATAGTGGCGACACAAAATTAGACCCCATATTGCTTCACTTAACATGCAATTATTACAAACGAGAGGATAATCAAAAAGTGACAGTTGATTAAGCCACAGAAAACAGTTAAATATTTGCTATAAAGCAGCCAATATATTTAACGAAAGATAGGTTTGCTATGGTATTTGCTAATTTTCTAAATCTTTTCTAGAAAATAAGGCTTGTATTTTGTTTTACTATAGTTTCTGGATATATCACTTGAAAATCATTAATTCAGCTCCAGTGGTCTAGCAAAATGGGACAGCATAATCATACACAAGAATTTAGCTAAAAAAATCACATACACAATTGTTGCAATTGCATGCTTAAAATTTGTGATTGTTTGAACGAAAGTTAAATCTCAAGTTCTTGCATCAGTTGTATCAAATGATTTCCTTCCTTCTACAAAAACATATTCACCGATGAACCATCAACGATTAAAATCATTAAGATAATTGGTATTAATCTCGTCCATGCATGATTCAACTTTTGATGCAAGCCATATATCATTGCCTAAACACATCTTTGGAAGATGGAGTGGCAAAAATAAAAATATATTAAGTTAAAAAATATACCGGGTGTAGAAAGCTGCCAAAAGGAAATTCAGCAAGGGATTCATATCCGTTCAGTAACGAATGTACTGCTTTTCTAGTAGGCTTGCTATAATAGGCATGATTCTTTTCTAGAAGATAATCCCAAGATGAACCAATTATTTGCTTCAAAGCATTGCAAGCAGCCTTTTCCACACGCTCTGTTCTTCGTAAGCTAATCAGAACCCTCACATGGTCCAAAATCAATGCATGAAGCACAATATCCTGGCAACACCGTTTGCAAATTATACCATCCCGAGCTAATAAACGATTTACAGGTAAATCAACTTGGCCACTTTGGCTTGAAGCACCATTGTAATTCATGACCTCTCCTCTAGAGTTATATCCTACAAGCAGAAGCGCCCCCCTCCCTGCACAGCAAACTCTACAAACCTTTCTTTCACATTGAGAACACAAGAATAAAGTTTCTGAAGCACAAGTAGATGACATTGTGCTAGATGAATGAACTGCCTTTTTAAATTCAGCACGCACTTCACAGTTTCCACCTGAACAGGTTTCCTCAATTCTGATAATATTCCAAAAATCTATTGGATTATCATCAAGAGTCCCAAGACCAATAGCAGCAATAATTTTATCTTCAAGAGAAGCTTCGCCAAGCAGGGCAAGATTGTTTGCAACTTTAGATAATTTTCCCATATAAGCTTCATCAAGAAGTGCATTGGGATTTATGGTTGCAGGATCCATTCCAACAGATAGTAAGGCTCTATCCCTTTCAGCAGCAGAAAGATTCAACTTAAGGCGTTCAATTTCAAGTTTCATGGCTTCAATGAAGTTGATTTTTCTTTGCTACAAAACATAGCCAAAATACTTCATGATTAGATTTAAACTAAAGATACCAATAGAACAATTACTTCCTCCGTTTAAGAGATATAAATATGATATAACTTATACATTCAATGCCCCACCCCGCTAAGCCACCCCAAGGGAACAGGTGAATGAAATTATTGAATCCATTTGAAGCAACTGATTAACCAATCACTATTAACCAGTTCTCCAACATCTCCTGGTTTGGCTTTAGCTTATTAGGAATTTCCCATTTTCTGATAAAGAAATTGTATTAGGGTAAATGGAGAAAGTATGACTCAAAATAGAAATATCCTCTAAAACAGATGAAGACAATACAGGATAGGAAAAGAAGGAATCAATAATGCATCAAGGCTGCCTAGACTCTCTCCCTATGAAAAATGAAACTCCCTTGAAAAATAAAGTGAAAAAGGACTAAAACAAGGGGACTAAATGGAAAACCCCAGGCCATATATAACCTTGAGGGCTAATTTAAGGGGCTTACTAAAATAAAAAATGCAGAATGAGATTTCCTTCGCACTAAGAAAAGAAATAAAAAGGAAAGAGTAAAGCCAAACATACTTGTCAATGCAATAAAACACTCCAGACCCTCTATAAATCTAATAGGGAAGCTGCCTTCTAAAGCCCACGAATAGAGGACCAAAACACAGCCATATAAAACCTTAACTCACTTTTCAATCCAACCAAATACACAAGAGAACTGAAAAATCTGCACACCACCACCACAAAATATTGCCCTCCTTGCTTTTCCAAAACCTCTAAATTAACCAATAAAAGCTGCTCCAAATTCCACTTAAGTGCAGAATTCACCAAAACTTTAATACAAATAAAAGTGACTGTACTATGATGCAAATACATGTGTGAATATTGGCAATTAAGATAACAATATCCCTTAGTGGAAACTGCACGGAATCTGATAACAAATAACAATCATGAATGGAACTTATATCCAAATATTATGTCATGAATTATCTTTGACAACAACAATAATGGAATAATGTATGGAACATTCATCATGAAGAGAGAAAAGAATGTTTTTGGAAAATTTATGATTCATAGAAACATCATGAAATTGATAACATACCAGACCTGGCCCTGCAAGAGTTTTAAGGCACGTCAAATATTGTTCGGCACTACTATCTGAATGTCGGGCATCTTCTGCTGAAAATTTACCATCACTTTTGGCACCATGATTATCGACACCTAGGCCCAAGAAATCAAGTGGGTCATTTTCCTGGTAGACAAGATTGTCAGTTACTGGTTGTGCAAGTGGGTGTGGAAGTGGGTCCTCCCCTGACAGGAGGTCAAGCAAAAGGTCAGCAGAAGCGCCTCCTTGCTTGGGTGGTGATACTTTTTCGGTGGATGAAGGGTTAAATGGACTTGTATCTGAACCAGATAAAAAGGGATTAAGCTCCTCTTGAAACTTCTTGACATGCTCTACTAATCTTGTGCCAGGGCCTTCGTTAGTAAATATATCACTCCAAGGAAGAGAAACTCCAAGGATTTCAATCTATAGACAAACCACAACATATAGCAGCAATTAAAGATTTACATGCCTACCTTGAAAATAGTAGAGCAATAGAAAATTAACTTAGCAATTGAATTAATAGGCATGGGGAGAGCACATATGCAAGTAAAGCATTCAACCATTGGTCTAGTAACAAGTAGAAGAACAATACAAATCATGTTGCATTGCTTTTCGAGCACTCATCTATATATTCATTTTTAAATTTATTTCAAGACCTCGACATTTTAGAAAGTATTTCTGTTTCATCAAATTGAAATTGACTTAGAGAAAAAGGGAAATAATGAAAATATGATAGAATCAAATCCATTTAGAAAAGGAACAAGTTTTCATTGTTAGTGACATGCGGTCTAAATTAACACCGACAAACAACAAATCACATAGCTAGGAAACATTTGAATTAAAAGCACATGATACTTTAGCACCCTCTAGTTAATAACGAGGCATTTCCACACAATACAGAGATACCTCAAAATGGATCCACATCAAATTTACTAATCTTATACAGAGAATAGGAGAAGAATGGGATTTTGTAAGTAAATTTGTTACATGAAGAATTAAACCTATATTGATTGATTATCAACTCGCCTATTCAGTTAAATTATGCATCATGTTTGCAATACATAGGATTTTTTAGTCACAAAGACAAAATAGTACAGTCATTCAACCCACACAGAATATTAAATAAAAATGCCCAGAATATAATAGTTAGTCAAGCGATGACTCATATACCTCACCAAACGTTAATGGTTTTCTTCCAGAAACAGTTGGATAAAAGGTTAGTGCAACTACACGAGTAAGGAAATCCCACTCTCCCTCAAGTTCCTCAAAATCATACAGTAAGGAGAAGGGTGATGCATCTTGGGAATGAAGACGAGAATTTGCCCCTGTTATAGCCATGTCTTCTGCACTAATTGCCCCAGGTAAGGGTATCACAAGGTTGGTCCCACTTGCACATTGTGGTATAGAAGCACCCTGCCAATAGATGTCAGACAGGTTCAGATGTCAGAACTGTATTTATACAAAACTCCATAAAAGAAAGTAATAAGTTGCTCGTCACTATAGCTAGACAAACCATTGCCTACTAAAATTCAAATATTTTTATTTTATACCTAAGAAGATATTACATTATGTAAACCATAAATATTATACAGTCAAAATAATAATTAAAAATTGAAGATGCCTTTCAAACTATTCCTTTTAGAAAGTTTTAAGTTGCACACAGCAAAAATGAGCGCAAGACTTCTTCCTATTCAAATAGCATGATTAAGACCAACTCTTTCGATAGTATTATGCACACATGAATATTATGAGTTGTGAGACATAATGAGGACCAAATACAGACCTCTAAGACCAGTTTAAGCCCATCTAAATGGCGCCCTGTCCTTACATCAACTGTTGATGGATAAGTTGAATCATCTGCACCATGGGATATTGTGAGAAGAAGCTGACAAACATGGCAAGGTTCACCAAGATAAATAATGATTTCAACTACATCTGCAGGCTGTGGACAAATCTGTGAAAGGAAAATATATACATATTTCGGTAAGATAAGATATATAAAAATTTTAGGCAAATATAATTGTGAAATTCATACATAATAGAACGGTAAAAAGCATTTAGCATACCCAGACAAGGCCTTTTCTTTTGAAACTCAGAAGACTAGCTTCACCACCAGAAATAGGAAACAAGTTTGCAATTGGTTTGAGAACAAACCCAGAAGGTCGAGATGGTACCTACAAATCAGATACATGTTATTGATAAATGCTAGTCCGTTCCCATTGTAAACCACAAGGTTTAAAAGTTCCAACATTAAAAAAAAAATTCTATGGTATTAACTGGCATTACAAGTCAACAGTTAAAAGTGGAATCCCTCAACCAGAAGCAGACATGAATACCGAAAATTTAGCAACAGAGAGATGCAAAAAAGTGAAAGGAGATGTGATTCAGTGACTAACATGAAATTAATTATGAAACTGCAATTGCTAGGCACTTGATGCATGAAAAAGAAACAGAAAGGCATCACTCAGTTAACTTTGACAGTTGGCAAGTCACATACATGTAGAGGTTTAAGGGAAATTGATGGAAGATGCTTGAAAAGCCTCATTCCAAGAAACATTTCTAATTGCTTTTGACGAGAGCTATCCACAATGGCATTCTTATATCTTCTTTGCAGAGTGATTTTCACATTCTGTGCAGCAGAAAACTGTTTAAACTTCCCTGTTTCTTCACTGAATATGCTAAGTATTTGGCTATGCATTGCTTTGGAACCTGTGTAAAGAGTAGCATGAATATCCCCGGCAAGTAAGAAAAGGTCAGAAAGTTGAGATACGGGAGATAAAATTGTTGATCTCTTGAACTCCTCAAATGTCATATCAAATCTCTTCCATGGTTTATCAGGACATGGATGCATCCATGTGGTGGTTCTGGTATTATGATCAATATAATACGTTTTTCCTGTCACAGCATCAGATCGCTTCTCCCACCCAGGTGGCAGTGGAGCAGTATATCCACCATAATTATTTCTCATTGACTGATAACCAAATGCCAAATCACTATCAAGAGATATCCCGAGTCGTCTACATTGCTCAGTGAATACTTGGAGGCAGCCAAAAAAACTAGCAGCATTGGTCCTATCCAAAGAATCAGCACAGTTAAAACGTATTATGCCATTTTGATGTGTTCTTAAGCAGAATGCACCTTCAAAATCATCATTGTAGATAACTTCACCTCTGCAATCATTTATTCGCTGTCGGGAAGGCAAATAATCCCCTTCAGATATACCTATAGATATAGTAGGTGCTTTCAGAAGCATCCATAACCCTTCAATTGTCATTTGTTCACCTTTTAATTTTGTACTAGCATGCCAATCATAATTTATCAAATGGACCCGAGTATAAGGAAGCTTCCCAGATGATCTAATAAAGTTAATAGACTCCTCAAAATGTTGAACCAAAAGGGACTCTGACTTTCCTTCACCATTTCGAAGCAAGTTTATGCATACAATGGGAACCAAAGCTTTCCTGTTTGATTTCTCACCAGCACGTATTTCTAGGTTTCGAGCATCATATCTCTTACTCAGTCTTTCATAATATTGTACACTTCCTTTATAAGGATCACAATCTGAAACATAAATTTCAGCTTCTGCAGCTGTGATTTTCAGTTCTGCACCCCACCAGATAGGAATAGTGCCTCTTCGCCACACATATGTGTTGAAAGGTTCACTTTGACCAGATCGTTTGGGAACCCATACAAGTTGTTCACACTCCACTTCATTTCCTGTAAAATGGAACCTAATAAACATTTGGCATGTTGCAATACTAAGGCACACAAAATGATGATTATCAAAGCAAGACAGAATATATGATGAATAAATGATAGAAACAGTAAGCACAAGTTACACTACAAAATGAACTAGGGTGAAATAAGTGATTCTGAAACTTTCCCTATTTGGGAAATTTAACGAAGATATTAATGCATGTCAATGGGAAGCAAAATAAGGTTCTATTTAATAAATAGAAAAAGAGTAGAGCTACTGAAACCATAATTTACATGATGAAGTATGAAAATCATAATCAAGCAAGATTAAGTTAAAATAACTTATTATTTCCTTAAAGTCAGGCAGATAGCTATTCTTATGGGTAAATAAATCAACTCGTTATAAGATGTAAAAATGCAAGTTAAACAGTCAATGATAGCTATATTCACCTGTACTGAAACATGAATTTAGCCCCCTTGCCAAGTATCGAGTACCTGGGTGAAGCCTACTACGACGAGCTGTGAGAACCACAATACCTTCTAGTTGACCTGAGCTTCCAAAACTTCTACATTCTGCAAACCCCTACACATCAAGACCAATTTAGACAAAAGAATGTACGTGTGAATTTAACATATTAGTTGTTCTATACATGTACTATTTTTGGTACGGCATTGTAATAAAAAATAATCACCAATTGAGACAGAGCCTACACAAGCACGGAGGTAGAAAAGAAAAAATCATCAACCTCCTAACAAGCTCATCTTTCTTGGCAACCCATTTGCACAGAAAAAATCTTTCAGCTAGCAAGATAACACAGGTAACCAGTGTTCAAAAAACAGTCTGCAACTAAAATGTCGATCACAACATCAAGGTTTGTGGGGTCTATTAACTGCAACACAACGACACTTGTGGCCACACTTTTTTGCAATTTCGTACAAAATCTCGGAACAACAAAACAACAACCGTGACTACAATTCAAAACCTTGAGTAACATAAACGTATTGAACTCCCGAATTCAGAGTATCCTACTTTCACGCAATTAACAAGATTCAACAAGCAACTGATATATCAAGATCAAATTATACTACATTCACTCAATTGCACATCTGGAGTATCCAACTTTCAAATTCTTTCTTGCAATACTGAGGGTTCAACAGACAATCGATATTTCAAAATTAAGTTATACAACATTCACTCAAATGTAAACAGAAGAGATCACAGAACCTGCAGTAGCGTGACGCAATGCCGCGGCAAGCCAATATCAACGAACGGCGTCGAAAACCACGCGTTCCAAACAAACTCCTCGTCAGGTTGACTCACGGGGAAGCGGCTCGGAAAAGGGCGCGTAACATCCCTCGTCTCGCAGAAGTAATGCTTCCCGTCAATATCAAGCTCCGTCAACTCCTGCACGTTCTTGGCCTCTCCCTTCCCCAGCGCCACCGCGTTGTGCAGCGGAATCCTGATCCAGAGGCTCTCCGCCACCGTGTACACGCAACCGCCACCCGGCATATTGGGAACGCTGGCGGTCAACCTCGTCGCCACAAGGAGCATCGCCACGTTCCCGAACGCAGCGTATCCTAATATGGCCCTTGCGGGAGTCCTGCTCTTGCAAGGAAATCGCGATCCATTGGTGACAAAATCCAAGGCCTCACCCTGCGACTTGAACAGATCGAACCCTGGCCTACCAACGTAGCGAAGCGCGCCGGTGGTTGGATCGACGTAGATTACCTGAGTGTCCGTTCTGGTGCAGAGGCTCACAGTGATGTAGACTTCGTCGGAGTCCAGCGTCACCACGATAACCGACGTGTCCCTCAAAGCACCTGAAAATTAACGAACGCGAATTCGTTGGGAAATGAAAATTGATGGAACGGTAATGTAACGGGCGGATCCAGGTTAACTTACCCGGTGATTCCATCGGTTAGGAGTTGAATCGAAGGCGCGCCACCGCTCATATACGGAATCGCTTGCGGCGAGGGATGGAAGATTTGGGAATTGATTCCGACGGAATCAAGTTCACGACCACCGAAATGAGTGTTGCCTCGCTTCAGGCGAGCTAATTTATTTTACGATAAATGGATTGAAAACTAAAGAAATCTTTTGTTTTCCCGTGTATCTTAGTAGAACGGTGAAATCATTTTCCTTTTCTAGAATTTAATTCAGTGTGTAATAGGCTAAATTGTGTATCTTGTTGTCTAGATTTAATCTGTTTTTTTTTTAATTATTTGTTTCTCTTTTTTATTTTGTTTGATTATTTTTGTGAGTTCAAAGTTATCATGCTTAGTAATTTTCACACCATCACATTTAAAAATGTCGAAAAGTAATATTTAATATTTTTTAAAAAACGTCACGCATAATTAAGTATGTAATATTGCGATAATTTTTTTATCAATGAAATAATATTTAAAATTATGGTCTATTTTTGTGAAGAATTTAAAAAATAATAAATTCTCTTATATGATTTTTTGAAAGTTCAAGTTATTCTAATCAAAACAATAAACGGATCATTAAATAAAATAATTAAGTTTGACCATAATAAACTGATGATGAAACTAGTTTGTATTTTGAAAAGTGAACTACTTCAACCCCTTCAACACTTACTTTCTAATGGTTGAGATAAAAACTTATGTTAATGATGTATTATTAAAACTTTAGTTTAATAGAAGTGTAAATCAGTTTTATTTAATTATAAATAAATAAAAAAAATCTACAAAAGTTGTAACCTATATTTTTTATATGTTATAGATATTAAATCATGATAAGTTTAAATAGAATCTAAAGTTGGCTATAATGATAAACTTAATTCAATAATGATAAATCAAGATGTCACGTTATTAGTTAAAAAATATATAAATAATAATATTAGTAGTTTTGTTATTATATATATATATATATATATATATATATAATTGATTACGTCTATGTATATATATAATTATCTATATTAATATATATAATAATTAATTTTATAATTTTCTAAATGACTTGAAGACTCCTATTTCTTTTCATAACTTTATTTATATATATAAATATATATATATATATATATATATATATATATATATATATATATATATATATATATATATATATATATATA
>Ga0099825_1006595_pt1 | contig 14441 bp, 7 predicted proteins | sample SiratroredBW_FD_76838 | JGI IMG/M metagenome (GOLD analysis project Ga0099825, IMG submission 76838) | Root nodule microbial communities of legume samples collected from California, USA - Siratro red BW | ecosystem: Host-associated > Plants > Roots > Nodule | place: USA: California | collected... | reverse complement strand
ATATATATATATATATATATATATATATATATATATATATATATATATATATATATATGTATATTAAATTTCTCAAAACAAGCTTAAGTTGGTTGAAATTTCTATTTATATAAATTGAAATTTATTTGACGAATTCGATTCATGCATTATATGGATGGATTGGTTATAGGATAAAATCACTAATAAATAACTTTTAAAATTATTACCTATTGTTTGATTACGTAAGTGAATCTATTATTACTTATGTTTGACTATTATGTAGCGAACCTCTTTATTAGTATTTAATTATTTATATTTTATATGTCAAAATTTAAGATCTTAAATTTTTATGCTTAATTTGACGTTTAAGTTAGATAGATGCATTTTTCTTCACTATTTCACTACCAATTAATATTTGCTTTCCTTTTTAACTTTATTTGTCTTATGTTAGATATAGTTTAGTTTTTGTAACTTTTTATTTTATATATTTTTAAGGACTGTACAGTTTTATTTATGAGTGATTTAGTTACTCATTATTTGATTCTCATAGTAATATTAACTTGATCTTTTAGCCCTTAAATTTAAAAATTATTAATTTTAAATATATAATAATTCCTTTAATTCAGTAAATATAATTTTAATCGTGTTTAATCCTAATATAAATTAAATAAGTAATTTAACATTATTTATTTTTTATCCTCAAGTACAACTATTCATTAGTGACCACTACTGCCGAGAAGGTGGTGACTACAGAATTTTTTTTTGCAACTTCCTGGCGAGTTCGTGATTTTTAATTTAAAAATTGTTATACAATTTTTTAATTTAAATTATTATTGTGCGCCTAATTCTAAAATATGATGAAAATAGTTCGAAATGAACGCTAATTAAAAGTATAATATTTTAAAAATTTTACCATTTGATTGAATTAAAGGATTATTTTAATAGAATGGATTTGAGATAAAAATGTATAAAAAATCTGATTGTTTAGATTAAGAAAAAGACAAAAACATTTGATAGGAGTTGAATACAAAATTTGTAAATGATGTAATAAATATAAATAATATTTAAATTATTTTTAATGGATAAAATTATAATATTACCAATTTATTCTTATCATGAAAAATAATTTAAAGTTAAATATAATTAATTTGTTAATATATATAATTTTTTAAAATTAAATTTTAAAAATATAAAAATATAATTTTATTATATTATTATATAAATTTATTTAATAAGCAACATATAATCAATTCTACCATTACGTAATCGATTATTTGTTTTCAAAGCAGCTACATATTACCCTCACATATCGAGTAATGGATTTGAAATATGGAAATAGGTTAAGTTCATATTTCTCTAAATCTTTAAGTGGCTTTAATCAATTTAAATAATAGATCCTTCAATTAATGAATTTTAAGTTTAATTCAATCTTATAAACTGGCTTGTGAAGTAAGATTTTATCTATTTATAAATTATTGAAGAGTCTCATTTTTAGTTGATGTTGAATCCCTAACACATCCTCTCACGTCAAGACTGATAGCGGCCGGTTTTGTAAGGTTGAATTAGGCTTAAATTCCACTTCTTGATATAGTATCAGAGCCTGTCCTAACATGGTTGTTGGTCACACGCTATCGGACCACCCTTAAACAATATAGTCCCACGCATAAGTTGAGCAGTCTCGGCATGAGGGGGGTGTGTTGGAGATTCCACATCGACCAGAGACGAGACTTTTCAATAGTTTATAAATGGATACAAACCTCACTTTATAAGTCAGTTTAGTAAGATTGTGTTGGGCTTAAATTCCACTTCTTGATATGGTATCAAAGCCTATCCTAGCACGGTTGTTGGGCCTATCAGGCCACCCTTATCGGGCCGTTATTGGACCACTCTTAAATAATATAGTCCCACACACAAGTTGAGCAGTCTCCACGTGAGGGGTTGTATTCACTTCTTGATACCTCTAAAGAAACACATTCTTAAAGATTTGAGTTGAGTTATTAAAATGAATTTTACAAACTTAACTTATAATTAAAATTAGAATTGTATCACATATATATTAAAATTTAATTTATATCTAATTAATGAATCATTAATATATTCTTCTCATACTAAGTCATATATAACTTAAACGTAAAATTAAATATTTATAGATAATCTAATAATAAGTGGATAACAATATTCTAATAGATCTTTATAAAGTTGATTAACATAAACTTTAATATTATAATAAAAAATGAATTTAAATATAATTTATCTTTATAAAATCGATCTTAAAACGAAAATTGTTATTCAGCCAGATCCACTCTATACTATTGAGCTGATTATTTTTTATTTCAGTATTTTTTTCTATAAAATATAACATGTGAAACAAATCTTGACACAACCTATGTGGCAGAAAGAGTGTTTGATGGCACTGTCTAAAAAATACTTAATAAAAAACACGTGAAATGAGAACCTAGGTCAAATATTAAAAATGGCGTATATATTGATATGAAGTAAAGATAGAAGTTACTAAACAACATGTCTGTGAAGCATATGGAGCATGAGTGTTAGAGCACTTTGCAGAAAGAAAATGGTGATGACGCTGATTATGACCAAAAAGGAATGACAGCAGATGATGGACACATGGTCCTCCATGCATTCAAGTTCAACCCACCACTACTCCAACTTAATACAATCACATTATTATCACCACCATCTTTCACAATCACGCCACAACACAGTTTTCTGTAGCTCAGTGTTGACGTTTCAATGACACATAAATCTATAGAATCTGCATGCAGTTATCAGATCTCACAGGTTAGAATTAAGGGACTCGTAGGGTCACACACACATACATGTATATGTGGAATCTGATTCATCGGAAGTTGCCTTAAACCCTTTCTTTTTCTTCACCAAGCTAGCCTCACACAGTTCAATTAAAATTATATATATATATATATATATCCTAATCCTATGGTGCATCTACATGGTCCATATAATTTTCTTTTCTTGTTTCCGCATCCAAGTTCCTGGCCACAGAATAGAGAACTTTCTTGGTCTATTTGAAATATTTCACTATCTATATGACAAAGATGTACCATGCTTTAACTTCTCCTTTGTCTCCACCTTTCTCTCCCAAGCTATATGCTACTCAAACCACTAGCTAAAGGCATAAACTTCTACCTTATCTTTACAACTAATTAATCTAAAAAAATAAACAAGTTTTCTGCTAAATTGTGTTTTCTTTATTCTACCATGAGTTCATAACCGTGGTTTTTTATGATCAAAGGGGGCTATATAGAAGTTTACCTTTTGTGTTGCGGTAGTGTTTTCACCACTATATAATCAACAATGAATGAATGAAAACTAAGGTGGTTTAAAATTTATACGAAAAAGGGAACAATTTATCAAGTGTTGCATAGCATAATGCCGATGATTTTGCACCTTAGACTATGAAATCGAAGATAAGAGCACGGGTAGAGAAGTTATCCAAAAAGCAAGTTGATAAGTATTGAATGTTGGGGCCCTAAAACCCGAAGTGGCATATTCACTATTTGACCCCAACCATAACGAGAGAGAAACAATGCTAGTCTTGCCAAGTTCCAAAGGTTCTTTGTGTGATGTTGGCACAAAGGAACAACCTACTTGGGACAATTATTTTTCCATGTTCAATCTTTCTCCTCACCCATAACTCTCTCTTATATATCCTACTTGTTATTTTTTTTTCCATAACCTTCACTTTCCACCCCTCTTTAAAAAACTACCAACATTATTCCTGAGAGTGATGTATAACTAATCCCCATTTCATTAAAGCTTATAAGGTATTTAGTAATTTAATTTCCCGTATAAAGAATCTTTCTAATACTAGAGTTATAAGTTTAAAAATCTTCTCATGTGTACAATAAATTTAAAATCTTAGGACATAAGAATGAAAAAAATATTCTTTTACATTAAAAACAACTATTATGTTTGAAAAGTATTCTACAATAATAGCATGCTTTGAGACGTATACTACGGCGTTCTCTTGGGCTTCGATCGACTATTTTTTATAATATTCTCATTACATAATTAGTAAAGCATGGATTCGAGTAAGAGTTTTATAAGTAATTATTTTTTATGTGTTGTGCTTCTAATTAATATATTTTTTACTATCAATAAAAAAGCATTCCCTAAAAAATGTTATAAAACCTTTATATTAAAAAAAAAGATACAACATCTTAAAAATGAAGTAAGACAATAATATCCACAAAAGGTAAACTAAAATCCATATTTAAACTTGTATTAGAGATGCTTTAACATCTACTATTACTATTCTTAATTCTTTTAAAAATTAAAATCCACAATTGATATTTAACAACTTTTCTAAATGTACTGACCACACGTAAGTATATTTTTCTTTTACTTATATATTAAATAAGTGCTAACATGTATTATGGAATTTCCTACCCACAACATTATATAAATATTTTTATATCAAAGTAAATAAATTAATATTTTTAATTAAAGATTTATATCAATAAGATACTTTTAATAAATTTATTTTATTTATTATACTTTTCAAAAGGCAGACAAAAACTAAACTAGTCATGGTAAAATTGTTGAAGGTGAAAATTTCAATTAAACTTAAAAAAAAAAAATTTGGTTTATTTGTTTTACTGTTGTTTTTTTTTATTAGAGATTGATTTGCATTTAAATTCATGTTATTAGATTTATATTTAAAATAGATTAACCTGTACTTAAATTTATGTTTTATTTTTTAAAAATTCATAGATATTTGAGAGTATACGTAGATTTTTGTAAACTTGCTAGTAATTGTCAAAACAGGTATTTATTTTTGTAAAGTTTTTCTACATGGCAGTGGTTACTGAGTAACTATCCAGATCTATTTAATGTCATCGTAGTTCACTATCATGGCTGATAGAAAATATTTAGATGTAACAAAGTCGTCGATTGGTCCATTTTTCTAATTAAAAATCAAAATTAAAAAATAGTTTAAAACTTAAATATTTACTATATTATTTAAATAATATATATATATATATATATATATATAATAATTTTGAAATTGAACTTATTAGTACTTGATTCTAATATAGTAATTTAATAATTAAAATAATATCTTTTTAATTTATTTAATTATTAATATTAGTTAATTGATAAAATATTTATATAAGTATAATTTAATATATGTTTATGTGTGTAAATATATATATATATATATTTAAAAGTGAAAAGTAGAAAAAAAATATAAAAAAAAATATAAATTAACAAATTACACTTATGATTGTTGAAATTTCATTATTTAAAGGTTGAATTACATATAATCGATGGCTTTGATCTTCCAACAACATGAGTTTGAAATTGAGAAGATAATCAATTATATTTATCATATAATAACTTATTTATACACTTTTGTTGATGTGAATCTTTAAATAATTGATCAAGTTTTTAGATAGTTAACTATTTGAGATTTTGTAATCTTTTGTAAGAAAATATAATAGGAAAATAGTTTGTTATTTAACCGAAACTTCATATATATAAACTTAGTTTTTAACCATTTTATATATTTGGCAAATCAATTAGTAACTCCATTAAACATTTTTCCTAATATTTTGTGTTTCTAAATTTGCTTTTAAATATTTCGAAAACATTTTTTAGCTCTCTAATAATCTTTTAGAATGGTTTACGATCTTATTTGGATTATAGATCATCAACCATGAAAAAGTTATATACCCAAAATTATATACATAATAAATATAAACACATAAACAAGAAACACTAAATGAAATAAGCAATTAGACATGGTATGTTTATCAAGTGTTGGCGTCTTGAAATCATCAAAACACAAGATTATACATAAGTGAGGTCTCTCTTCAAACTTGTCTTCACCTCAATTAATTATCTCATCACTTTATCATTTCCACTTGTAAACATTAAACATATTTTCCCTCAATCCATATCTATGGCAATGCTTGCATGAGTTTCCCAAACAACCTTCATATCAATTTAATTCTCACAAAATAACACTCAAGAAGCTTAATTTGTGTGAACTTACACTGTCCCTCTTCGTGTGTTGTCAAACTTGCGTTGGTGATATGGCAAATCATCACCACCATGTGTCATGCCCACATATATGTAAATCACAAAATTATTAATACTATTTGTCAAACAAATAATAAACCGAATGTAAATCACACGTGTATTTTTAGGCAATGATGGATAAGGAAGAAAAAAAATATTCGGTGATAAGATTTGTAGGGTAAAAAATATATTCTTTTAAGTCAACAACAATATTGCATGTGGGACATGACTTTGTTAATAGTATTAAGACAATTCAAGAAGATGTTATATTACATGAAAGTCTTCTAAAGATCCACTATTGAAGATACATATTTTTGTCACATGCTTAATAAAACCAATTTTTTATCTATAAATTCTTAAAATTGAGTTATTTATGTATAACACTTTATGTTAGGTATGAGATTATATCAAAACAACATTATAACGCGAATATATTGTTAAATAATCCATCTTGATATTTTATTTATAAAAGTATCCTAATTTATTAGTCAATAAGTTAATTACCTCTTAAGATTAAAGTTGAAACTTGAAATACAATCTACACAGTATTAAGTAAAGTAGAAATATATAGTAAAGATACCACTAATTCACGTAAGTTTATAATATATTATGTAATCATAAAGACTTATTTATAAACACCCACAAATTAGAAGTAAGAGTATTGACATGTAACACTTAAGTTTTACCTCTATTATTACAATAATTTATTGAGTATCAAACTAAAAATATATAATAATTATGAAAATATGATAAAATATATAAAATATATTTGAAGGAAAAGTGGGTGGGGTGGGGTGATGCTCACCTAGTCAAGAAAAAGAGGGTCATACATTGGATTCGAATCCTATCCTTATTATCTATTACTCACCAAATCATGGTTGTTGAGTTGAGTTGAGTTGAGATGAGGGCACCCCAATTCCAAGTGTGGCAAAAAGTAAAAAGTTGCTTCTTCATGTGCGTGGAACTTCCGTTCAACTAAATGATTCTCATTTTATCCATATGTGGCACGTGCCTCCCCCACAAACCAACAAAATCTTTCTTTAACTTTAACATAATATTTTACTTTCTAATCAATAAATTATACAATATAACAAAAAAAGTTATCATCTACTCATATTAATAATTATATACAATCTTTTAATCACAAATCCAATTTATTCACTTTTACAACAGAAAATACTAATTTATTATACTTTACAATAATCATTTTAAAATCATACTGACGATTTTTTTTATTAGTTGATATGAAAGCTTTTATTACAATGGAGTGCATAGTCATTAAACTCTTTTAAATATGATTTAATTTTTTAAAATTAATTACACTCAAAAGAATATATATTTAATATCATATCTTACAGGATTACAACTATTGCAATATGTCATGTGATCAATACAAAAAATGATTTTTCTACTCAACTCGAAATGACAGGTTTCAACTCGATCAAGAAATTTATATACCAAATTAATACTAAAATCAGTTTCGTTGTTATTTTATATAATTTATGATGTATTATAGAGTCAATTTACAATTTTTTGAGACATTATGAAATGAAAATGTGTACAAACAAGCTCCTTAAATACATTTATATATTTTAAATTTGTTTATACATAGTTTTAAAAGTTGAATTTAACATAAATAAATTGATAGTTGTGGTCTTGTCTCTCTTTTTTTCCCTGTAAGGTTCATTGTTGAAGAAGAAAAACACACACCCTTGAATGACATGACAGGTTTTTGTAGATAATGAAAATCAAGAACAATATTTTACCCAAAGCAAGTGTTTGGATAGTTATGAACAGCACAGAATAGGGTTTAGTTTAGGTAAAGAATTATGAGTTTGGTTGGAAGTAGAAGGAAGAAGAAGAAGAATATAAGATAGATACATGGATATAAATGATGAATGAGAAAGTGTTTCTATTGTATTATTATTACGGACGTGAATATTGTAGAAGGGTTTTTCGACATAATGATTAACATGCACTATAAAACCACAAGTCCATTCACTTTATTCATCTTTGATTCATCCTACAGGAGGCAGGTATCTAGTATTGTTCCTTTTTTCATAGATTTCCAACGTGTATGAGGATAAAGAAAAGTGTGTAATAATTTTCCTTTTTATGCACGCGTATAGCCACCATCTTTCCACTTCCTTGTGGGAAGAAGCTCTCTACGTTGAGAATAGGGTTTGGATGTGACTTTGGTGTACCATCTTTTGACTTTCGTTTTGCATGATTTGTACTTGATTCAATTCAATTCCTTTCACCTTCATTCTTCAATCAAATTATCTCACTAAGCTAAATTTGCTGCGTCGGCGTAACCAATCAAACGTGCACACCTACAACTTCTCATCCAAATCAACATTCTATGCCTTTTCTAAACAGCTACATGTATCTATAATTTAAGTGGACAAAATAATGACACTTCTTTTGGTTTTGAATTATTTTATGGCCTTTATGTATTGGAAAACTTAATCTATGCTGTGCTGCACCAATTTTGTTTTCTTCTGTAAATATATATATATTGTTGGTAATCGCATATCCCTAATTCATATTGTTATATACAAATATACATATTTTTTAATTTAGTTTTACGGTAATGCAGTGGTTTAATTAACATTATTACACCAATAAATTTACTTAATATACACAAGAAATATAATATAAGTAATATAATAAGTATTACTTTCTATATAAATTTGAGTGTGTAAGTGAAATGTTAGAAAATATTACCAGGAGAAAAGAAGATGGATGTTAGAAGTATCTTAGTTGAGTTTTAATTTAATTGAAACTCTTCGTCTAAGAAGATAAATGTATAGTACAAAACACTATTAATTTTTAATTGAATTTAAAATTTATTTTAATTAAAACTCAATTCATTCAAAAAATGGAGTAATTCGTAATGTGAAATTATTTAATTGCTTTAATTTATATTAATTTAGTGTGAGTGATCTTGCATATGATAATATAGTAAGATAAAATTTTAATTACATTAATGTTAGGTTTTATTTCAATTGAGTTCATTTATCTAAGAAGATGAATGGTTGGTTGGTATAATGGAAAATGTAAAATAGATAGCCATTTGTATATGAATAGTGAAAGAAGGAAGTAAAAGGTGGGAATTTGGAGAATTGTTTTAATGACAATTACTATTGTAGATAAATATGATAGAGTTACATATGTTTTTACTTGGAGTTGCTTTGATGACTGGACCTGTAACAACAATTTTTTGAATTTCATATGGAAAAAAAGAGATGAACCTTATAAGTACCTTAATTAGGGTTTATAAAAAGATAAAATCTAAAATTTAATTACATTAATTTTGAGTAAGTAGTGTTATTCATGGCAACATATATACCCCAAGGTAAAATTTAAATAATATTAATATTTAATTTAAGTTAAGTTTTATTTCAACTGAATCTATTTAGTTAAGAAGATGAAGAGATAAGATGAATCGTGTTATTCCTCACAACACATGTACTAAGATCAAATTTGAATTTAATGTTCAAATTAAAGTTAAATTTTATTTGAACTGAATTTATTTTTATTTACTTAAAGAAGATGAAGAGATAAGAAGATGAATAACAATTTGAAATAAATCAGATTCACACGACTTTACGATCTTAAGTATCTTGGTGGTGATGATATTAAACCTATGAAATTACAATTTATTTTGAAGTGTCCATGCTTGATTAGAAGAAATCAAAAGGAGAGCTGGTGTGGTCTATAAGAACTCTCTCAGTTAACGCAAATCAACTGTGATTGAACTCTCTCAGTTAACGCACCTCAAAAGAGAAAATAATGCCAAAGGATCGCAGTGAAAGGTGGTGTAACCAATGGAGTTAGGTACAGGGTAACTTTTTTCACATACATGATAATTAAAGAACATTATCCCTATAAACAGATAGAGTGGGAGATTAGTATTTATGTGGTGAGGGATGAGGAAGAAAAAGCTGGAATAATATTTTAAAACTTTGGAGACTTTGGCGTGGTGATTTGACGTGGATGATTCCCCAAAATTGACGTCACAAAGTCGGAGAAACCATGAATGGATGGTACAAATAATGGGGTAAGTTGGAAGAGATAAGAAGACAAGGGTAGAGGGAGGTGGGGACTGCACAAAAGTGACACCAAGCAAATGAAGCATTTACGCACGAGTGCGTAAACCTCAAATACAATCACACACTTCCCCTATCATTGCTGTTTTTGGTTTGCTTTTATTCCACACATTCTTAGCTACTTTATAACACATTTTTTCATATATGTTGCTAAGTCTCACTTTCTATATGCGTATATTGTTCATCTCCATAATCTATTTTGATATATTGGTATGTATGGATGAGATATATTTGCTATTATATGGATAAGATACGGGACAAAAAATCCTACTTTCACATGTATAGGAATAAGGGTACCACAGATCAATTAGGATTCATTTGGTATTTTAAGGCTTCCAATCTTGCACCAGTCAGCAAAGTTGTATACCACAAAAACAGAAAAGCAAACCATATAAAGTTGAAAGGCAAAGCATAGTTTTTGGTGGCACCATATTGGTGTGAAGGAAGAGATTTCAGTAACTATTGTTAACGCCAACAAGATAAAACCAAAAAATAACACTTAAAACTTCTGTGATTAAGTGTAAAACTGAAGAAGCATGCTACGCAGGGGGCTTTAACCAACCAGGCATCAATCCATGTATAGTTCTCTGAGTGGTACCAGCCCATCTTCATCCATGACATCATCTGTTGCATAACCTGACCCATCTTCATCATCAAATTCAATATCACAATCAAATTCTGTATCAGCATCATCAGGAATATGTAGGTCATCTACATAAGCACCATTATCAACATTAGAATCTGCCTCATAATCTTCTATTGGAACAAACAAGCATAAGTCATCTAGTTCTGACTCTTCATTGTTGGCTGAGATTTCATCACTCTCTGTAATCCATTCATCATCAGAAGAAAGATCGTCTATGCTATATTCAATGGCTTTTCCATCTTGTTGCCTTTCGGCTAACTTCAAATTAGACATCACTAGCAGTACATCATTCAATTTCTGTTGCCTCAAACGATTTCTTCTCTTCTTGTGTACCTGAACACATAAAAACCAAATAAATAAATGGCTAAGTAGATATGTTTACAAGTGAAACTAACAAATTTTACCTTGTCAAAGGCATTCCGGTTATCCACACACCCAACGGAATTGGTTGTCAAACTCAGTATTCGTTTAGCAAAATGTTGAAGCTCGGGATGTTCAGAGCCATATGAATCCCACCAATCAGCTGGATTTTTGGTTTTGATTGCAATCTTGGCCATTTCATTACCAAAAGAGTTTCTTGCAAGCTTGAAATCTTCAAGCATAAGATCAACCTTGGACCAGTCTTGCTTTGCTACCCATCTTGCATAAAGACCCGTACAAACCAAGTTTAACATCACAATCTTCTTCGAAACGAGGACCATAATGGAACTGAGGGTTAAGATAATAAGCTGTAGCAGGCAAAGGCCTAAGAGTGTCTTCGTCCCACATTTCATCTATGATGTCCCACAGAGGCATATAACTATAAAGAGAAAAAATACTTTTATCAGAAGTAGTTCTCAGGGAAACAAATCAAATTCATATTAACAGTAAGTAAAAAAGTTTACCGTCTCTTGACAGATTTAAAGGCATGCTGTATCTTCTCTTTTACACGCTTCATTTCCTCATAAATGAAACCTATGACTGGTTCCTTGTCCAAACTCACCAAATGAAGCAGCTTGATCAGAGGACTAGCACCAATCAAGCAAACCACAATACTTTTCCAAAACTTATCATCCATAACAACACCTTTAACAAATTTTCCACATGTTGTTCCAGCAAAAAAACTGGATTTCCATTGTTTGGATGTAAACATCTTCTCCAATGGCCCCTTGTTATCATAGAGACACTTCAAAGTTATATAGCATGTGGCAAATTTAGTAACTCCTGGTCTAACCAAATCTTTACCCTTAGTAAAATGATGCAACAAATCAATCAGAGAACTTCTTGAATATATATAAGATGTAATTCTCTTCCCCTTTGCAACTGTGTCTCTATGGATATGCAACTTTTTCTCAAAACCCTCCAGCATCAAATTAATGCTATCAATAGCACAGGGCATCCAAAAAAGTCTCCTCCTTTTCTCCACCAACATTTTCCCAGCAGCCTTATAGTTAGATTCATTCCTAGTAACAACTTGAACCACATTTTCTTCACCAACTTCCTCCACAATGCCATCAATCATTTCAAAAATGCCATCAACAGTTTTACAGTTATCAGATGCATCAAGAGATTTAAGAAAAACAGTACCTTTGGGGCTGTTAACAAAAAAATTGCATATAGTGACCCCATAGCTATTAGTCCAATCATCAATCAAGATAGAGCATCCTGTTTTCTTCCATTCAGCTTTATGCGCCTCTATTGATTCCTTGATCTCAGCCACTTCTTGCTTCAAATACTTCCCTCTAAGTTCACCATAAGAGGGTGGCTTGAACCCAGGGCCTGCAATATGGTTGAACATTTTCTGAAAAGCTTCCCCTTTTATAGCCTCCAAGGGGGTGAAACTGATGTAGAAAAACCTAGCAATCTGCCTACACGCTTCCTCTCTCATAGCCCCGTTGCTGCTGGATTCAATGCTCTTGCTTCTTTTCTCAATGGTTCCAGTGTGGACCAATTCCTTCTATTTTCTTTTTGCCATTTTCACTGAAAGCGAAAAAGTAACAGGATTCGCCGTTTCGCACGCAGGGCCAAGAAGCTAGAGTTTCTGGGTGGCACAAATTTAGGTTTAGGTTAATGGTGGAAGTGTGCAGTGTGATATATAGGGGTTTTCGGATTGGGCTTTTAAATTGGGTCGCTTCATTTACCAATTGAAATGACGATTGGAATGTTTAATGCTGAATCGTGAGGATCGTACGATTCTACGAGTTGAATCGTTAGACTCGTACGATTCTACGATCCGAGTCTACGATTTTGACAACATTAACATTTGAAGAGGTTGTTGCAGATTCTTTCTGGTTAGGGTTGCAATGATGTTCAGGCAATCCATGAAGCAGAAATTGTTCTGTTCAGTCCAAATTTTTCGTGGATTTCTTGGTTTTCTCCAAATGCAATTCATAAACACTCTGCGAATTAATCTCTTCAGACCTTAACACACCTCTTTTTTTTTTTCTGGTATGTATGAACTGGTAGAACATATACTAAGTTCAGTTTCAGTGAGCCTCTAAATCCTAACGTTGAAATTGATGATATGTGGAAGAACATTTTGGGGCAATAACTTTGTTTGCAGCCTTATGTGATTGTTCCAATGTACAGCAAAATTTCTGCTTCCAATTACAGCAGCAGCAGCAGCAGCAGCAGAGCTTTCTCATCTCTTTCAATTTTAGCCTTGGCACAACACAGACATGCACCAACAATGGATTTGACAGTGAGCAAAATGGGAAAGTAAACATATGTATTTACCAAAAATTTCAATGAAAATGTATATCAAAACATGAATTTTTATTCATCCCTATTCATCCCTATCCAAACATTGAATATGATGTGGTTTTAGCTGCATTACATGAAGATTCTCTATTTAGCTAGCTGCTTGGTTTATGTTCACAGTGTATAGAGAGCAAAGGTATTGTAATCAATTTTATCTTACTTTTTTGTGGTCCATTATCCATGATAGTGCTGATTTGCAAAGTAGAGCCTTATTTACTGGAGTAGTTTCTTTGTACATGTAATTATGATTAGGATATGGAGAGGTGGTTCTCAGCAGAATGTATGATATCAATTCTTTCTCTAAGTTAGAGAGAACATGGAGGACCATGTAATATAAATGAAATGAATAAGCATTTGCATGATAATTTTTTTTTTTAAGTTATCAATAATACAAATGAGATAAATCAAATGGTAGGTTGTAAATTGTCTTAACAAAAATTTTCTTATATAGAATTATTCATATTTCTTTCTATATTGAATAAATACAAGTTGTAATGAACATATAATTCCAAAAGTATTTAGACTAATCTCAAATATATCATAAAGACAATTCATAATTTGTAAACATTTATTATTTGTTTTCTTAATTCTCTTGAACACATTTATATTTTAAATTTTGTTTTAATATTTTTGTTTGTAGGAACATATAAGGTTTCACATTTTAAGAAACACTAGATTTTTATTAATGAGAAAATTTATTAGAGCAATTAAACTCTAAAAATAAGTCTTAAAGTCTTTCAAATATCAAAAAAAGTTGTCTAGTAAAATAAACATGAAAGAGATAGATATCACATCAATAATTATATATATATATATATATATATATATATATATATATATATATATATATATTTTCTATATATATTATTATTTTATATATATTTATAATATATGTGTGTATT
>Ga0099825_1006594_pt1 | contig 14443 bp, 9 predicted proteins | sample SiratroredBW_FD_76838 | JGI IMG/M metagenome (GOLD analysis project Ga0099825, IMG submission 76838) | Root nodule microbial communities of legume samples collected from California, USA - Siratro red BW | ecosystem: Host-associated > Plants > Roots > Nodule | place: USA: California | collected... | reverse complement strand
TTTTATTTTTTCTGGTGCATTAGTCCCTATATGGGTCGATGTTTGTATTTATAAGTGATACATGACATGACATAAGTTGGTGGTTTCTCTCCCTTACATAACAACACATGCCTTTCAAGTTGGATTTTAGTTATAAAATGAGTTTTCTTAATTATTTTAAAATACAAATTGATTGACTGACTGTATTAATTGAACAATTATGAGACAAAGACAAAAACAAATTTGATTTGTCAAAGAGAGGAAGTGGAGTCATAATTATGTTTTCTTTTTCTTGTGAAAGTGAGTGAAAGTAATTTTGTCTGTGGTGTTTAGGAAAAAAAGTAATTTAACAATTCATTAAAATTATACATGTACATAGAATAAGATTATTATTTTAAAATATGGATACAATATCAACTGTATTTCTAGTTTTAGATAGTTGCTTAATAAAATTTTCCTCCAACATCAAAATTACATTTAGTATATTATAAAAGTGATATAAAAATGCTAAAACACTGTTTTATCGGACCGATAGAAAAAACATAAAATACTTTTTTACATTATATTTAATAATGTAAAGAAATTTAGCAATTTGTTTCTTCACTAATAATTATAATCTATCTTTCATAAAGTTATTTTTTACACTAATATAAATTGATAAATATTCATATACCTATTTAAATATTATTGCAACATTATTCATCAGTATATACTAAGTATGACATCAACTATTATGATGATTATTTTTTTTAAGACATCTAAAATAGTAATAAAAAAGATGCAACAAAGAGATCATACATAACAATATAAAACATTATCATTATTCCAACTTGCATTCCCAAATGAAATTATTATTGTACCTAGAACAATACATTTAAATTGACACCACTATTATCAATTTCATTAATATTTTCTATTGTCAACATCCAATTTCGTCCTGGTAAATTTTATTTCAATAGTATTCTGAAAGAAAAAATATTTTTCTTAAAAAAAATAATAATAAAAAGATTTTGAAAATGAAGAGGCGTGAAATTTATTGAGAAATAAAAAGGCATGAGATTTCTTGGAAAATGAAGAGTCATGATTTTTTCTTGGGAAGTAAAAAAGCAGTCTCTTGGGAAACCAAAAGGCAGGGGCCTTTTGGGAAATAAAAAGAGAGGGCTCTCTTTAAGGGAAAAAAACATAAAAAAGAGGGGAGGAGGGTTCCAAAAAAAAGAGAAGAGATTATACTCTCATGCTATTCTTCACTGAAGAGGGAAACGGTTGAAAGAAGGAAATAACTAGAACCTGTGAAGTAACGAAAAGGGGAGAACAAAACGCCATGGTGTCCTTGCACTTACTATCTCATGCCAAAAACGTCCCTAACCCTAATTGGGTTCTAGTTAGTGGGTTGCTTCTTGCACCACATGAGTTACGACCTACACCACAAATTTCTCAGATTCCAAAACTACCCTTAACATTTTTCTCTCTTTTTAGAAGAATATAAAATAAAAAAAATTTGATAGTTTAATTTTGGGTTATTTCCTTTTTTTTTGTTTTTCTTCTTTTAAGGTCTATTTTTCATATTTATTCTTGTTTTACAAAAAACAAATGTGTTTTATTTTAAAAAAATTTCGATTAATTTCTTAATTGACTACTCGAGTTATATGGGGATTAATTCGAAAAATTTTAACCTCATTTGGAATATCAAAGGGTCGTACGCGTCAAACAATATTCAAATGAAGTTTAACTTTCAAAAACACTAAATGTTCTAAAAATATAAAAAAATATAAATATAAAATTTCCAAAAATTAAAAAATATCAACAAACAAACAATTTTCTACAAAGAACTACGTAACCCTGATTCTTTATCCCTGATAGAGATACGTAGGAGCAAGGTCAAACCTTGTTGGGCCCCCACAAAACTAAAAAAAATATTTTGTTTGTTTTGTCTTAATTTCTATCTTAATCTTGGGAAAATAAATGTTTTGAAAAATCACACTCGGTTTATTTATTTGATTAAAGGTATCGTCTTAGAACGGGCGTTATGGGGGTGCTAATACCTTTCCCATACGTAACCGACTCCCGGATCTAGATCCGCTTTTTGCAAACTAGCCTTATCCTCACTTTTTTAGTTTTTCCATAGTTTTCCATAAAAACTATGGTGGCGACTCCATTGTTTTATTAATTAATTTTTTTTTTTATCGTTGTATCCCTGTCGTGATCCTGGTTGCGACAGATGGCGATTCCACTGGGGATATTTTTAAGAGTCAGGCCAATTTAATTGAATAAGTAAAATTGAGTGTGTTTTTCCAAATGTTGGTATTTCTCTTTTTTTTTTTGTATATATGATTGTTATTTTGTTACTGCGAGAATATTGAATCCTAGGGTATGCATAATTCTCCCTTCACACACACATTTCATAATTACATATCATGAGTGCGGCCCTATACCCGGGTCTGAGTGAGCTTAGAAATAGAAAGGGGTTGTGTAGCAATACTGACAGGATGTACTTCCTTTCTCAATTTTTGCGAAAACCCCAACTAGAGTTTGTTTGCTTAAGTCACATGCTCATATGCAAGTTGTTTACCAGCTGTTGTGAGTAATGTGGTGAAGTGAGCCATAGCTCTAGTGGCCTTATACCTTTAGGGATTAGGAGCCACCTATGTGAGTATACATTTACAGGCCTAGATCTTAAGCACTGCTATGCTAAATCTGATTTAGGGCACAAAGGAAGAATGTTGCATTACTCTTCCCCTCACCACTTTCTTGTACATACTAATAAGGGCACCATATTTACATCCACATATCATGAATAAGTACTTCTAGAGGTACAAGCATGCATTGCTTCTCATTATGTTTAGGTCGTGTCAGTCATGTTGTCAGTTGCATATCATGTTACTCAGCATTGTATGTAGAAACATGCATTCACATTTTATCTTCATTCATACATTTATGGTAGCATGTATATAATTTTTGATTTCATAAATTTTTGCATTATCATTTTGTATCATGCACGACATTCATTCGTAAGTCGTCACATGCATAAATTAGTTGGTTTGGCATGCATTTAAACATGCATCATAGATTTAGATATGCATCAAACAATTAAACATGCATCATATATTTAGATATTTGCATCATACATCTTGACATGCATCCATACCTCATTCCACAACATTTTTTTCTTTGAAATAATTTTGAAAATAGTTTTTTTTTTTAAAATTGCATTGAAAAAATAATAAATAAATAATAAAAAAGTGATCACAGGGCGGAGTTAATTATTTTCTCTGATACAATCTTTGAATTCATAGTTAAAAAAAAAAAAACTAAAGACACAAGGATGTTGCATTTTCACAATTTAAGGGGCAAAAGTTAACAATTTTTAGTGAAGCGTTTGCATGCATGTTGTCTGAAATCCTCTAACCTTTCCACATCCCCAAAATCCCAAAACAAACGGATTCGCCTCATAGGTTGTCATCATCACTTAAAACAACAAAACAAGAGTATCACACTTGGGCAGAAATGTAATGTTTATCTCAGTTGGCCGAATGGTTGATCTCCAGTCTTTGGGAGCAATAAAATAATAAAAGTCCGATAGATTGAAAACCTACAAGGACATGTTGGGAGTCGTTGAATTTTGTCTCAGGGTTAATCTTTCTAAAAATAAAGCAGTTATGATTTGAAATGACATATGGCCATGTTTCTTTTTTCAAAAAACAAAAAATATAAATCCATTGTATCCTTTTTGAGCCAAAAAAAAAATATTTCTTTTCAAAAGTTCCATAAGCAAGGATCATCACAAAGATGAAACTCTAGTCAAGGTGTACATCAAAGACTCTTAAAAAAAATCGAATGAAAAATCTGTCAAAGGATGATGTGAATTCACAAGCAAGAATGTCATCACGAAGTAAAAAAGAAATCAAAAAATGAAAAGAGTCAAATACTTATAAAAGAAGCTTTGACTGGATCTGATGCAATGCCTAGCTGATGATTCTTGTTTCAAAAAATTTTAAAACCCCAACAAATAATCTTTGAGCCTTCATATCCCTTTCTTGACAACCTTTCAACCCTTGGCCACATTACAAGCCTAATAAAGTCCATATTGATTGAGAAATGATTGCTCTAATTTTCAAAGCTTAACCCTGTGACAAGAGGACATGACCAACAACTCAGTAAAAAAAAAAGGGATAAAAAAAAAAGTTGTTCAAAAAGCTCCTATCACAAGACAACCTTTTGTTATCAACCAAGAAGTCAATCACAAGCAAGCTAACTGAGAAAACATTACATTGGGGCAATTTTTTCTTTCCGCCTTACAAAAAACCAAGCCACCTTCCACTGAGACTTTATCATAATCCCTATAGATCTAAACTGGGGCAGAGTCATTTGTTTTTTCTTTTAATGATGTAATTTTCTCTATATGATATTGCACCAATTAATCTTCATCCTAAGTGGTAAATAAGCAATCCCCACTTCATCTAGCCTTACCCCATACACCAAAATCGGGACAACTTCCATCCATACAAAATCTTCCATTTTTGAGGTACAGTTTTATCTGTGGGGTGTTGTAATCCTTTTTGTCCATCATACAAAAAAAAAAAAGTCATTTGTTATCCAAAATTTATCCTTCACCTTGCACATATAAATTGGGGCAATTTTCATTTATTTTTCCTTTCAGGGATGCAAATTTTTCTCTATACAATGTTGCACCAATCAATCCTCATTTTACCCTGCAAATAAGTCATTCACAAAACTGGGGCAAATTTCATTTCTCACGATGCATAACATTTTCAAAGGGCATGTGAATGATAACATATGTGAGGTTGTGCGACCCCAGTTTCCTTTCAAACCTCTTCAACCTTCCATCCCACATATTTCATCCACTAATGAATTCATTCATGTGCATTAAAAATGTTTTAAAGAAAAAAATCAACAATGCTCCAGTTTTAACAATAATTTCAGGATTTGCAACATCTATCATTTTCAAGAACAAATTTCAAATGAATTCAACGATGACAAAGAGAACAATTGACTCCGAATGTCAACAAAAAAATGTAAAAAAAAGAATTACAAAAAAAAAATGAAAAAACTCCTCATGCATATATTCATACACCTTTTTTAGCATAAACATTCTTTAATATCAACATTGCAAAAAAAAAAATAAAAAAAAATAGAGTCTCGTGCACACTCATGGCATTCAAAAGTCTCATGCATCCTTACATGCATTTCATAGACTCTAATGTATTTGTACATGCATTCTCATCTATAGAAGAAATAGAGTCTCATGCACTCGTTGATGCATTCTTGTTCAAAAATGTAAAAAATAAACTCTCATGCATTCATGCATGTATTTTCATATAGTCTGATGCATTTACACATGCATTCTCATTCAAAAATAAAAAATTGAACAAAAATGACAAAATGGAGTTTCGTGCATTCATTTATGCACTCTCATGACATACATGCATTTGAAAAGGGACAAAAATCAATCAAAAAAGAGTCTCATGCACTCATTCATGCATTCTTGAGCAAAAATGGAAAAAATAAACTCTCATGCATTCATGTATGCATTCTCATATAGTCTGATGCATTTACACATGCATTCTCGTTCAAAATAAAAAATTAAACAAAAAATGACAAAATTGAGTTCGTGCATTCATTTATGCACTCTCATGACATATATACATTTGAAAAGTGAGAAAAGTCGATCAAAAAAGAGTCTTATGCATACATTCGTGCACCCTCATTACACCTATGCATTTCTTTCTAAAAGTGTCAACATTGCAAAAAATAATGTCTCATCAAAAAATGATCAAAATAAAGTCTTATGCATCTGTGCATGCATTCTTATAAAAAAAATGATCAAAATAAAGTCTCATGCATCTTACATCCATTCTCATCAAAAAATGATCAAAATAAAGTCTCATGCATCTGTACATGCATTCTCATAAAAAAAATGATCAAAATAAAGTCTCATGCATTCTTACATGCCTTTCATAGAGTCTGATACATACTTTTTACATGCATTAAAAAGGAAGAATAAAATCTCATTTTCATTCTAAAATGAAAAACAAAATCTCACGCATTCATAAATGCATTTTCATTCAAACAAAAAGTAAAACTAAAAAAAAAAGGGGTTTCATGCATTCATCCATGCACTCTTATAAAAAAAATTAATAATTTCATGTATCAATATATGCAAATTCAAAATTTTCATGCATTCATAAGTGCATTTTCTCCAATAATTTCATGAATCAATATATACAGACTCAAAAATTTCACGCATTCATGCACTCTAAAAATTTTCATATATGCATTTTCAAAGTTTTCATGCAGAAGAAACTCAAAGTTTCATGCATCTTTTCAAAAAGCGGTTCGTGACCACCTCAGCATGACCAAGGTCACATTCTCACATTTCTTTTCAAAAAAGGTGGTTTGTGACCCTCTCAGCATGGCTAAGGTCTCGATCTCACATGCATTCATATATGCATTTATATATGCATTCTCATATAGTCTTACGCATTTGTACATGCGTTCTAAGAAAAAAAAAACAAAATAGAATCACCTGCATTTATACGTGCATACATGCATTTCAATTTAAACAAAAATGAAAAAGTATTGCATATATTTTCCAAATTTACATTACATCCACACATGCATATATTCGAACAATCTACTCAGAGTTGCATGCATTCACACATGCATAATTCAGAAGAAAAATTCCTCAAAAATTCATGCATTCATTTAATCATGCATCAGCATATACATTTACTAAAAATATCATGCATTCATATATGTATTCTTCCAAAGAACAAAATCAATTGCCATGCATTCAACATGCATTTTCATCCAGAAAAAAGATCAAATTTCATACATGCATTCATGCATATTAATAGATAAGAATTCCCATAAAAACAGATCACGCTCAATTTCTCCAAAGAATAATTTTGAGCAATGATCTTCTCGTCTCAGAAAAAGACAAGGTCTCAGCAGTTTCAAATAATTTACGACCCTCTCGTCTTTGAAAAGGACAAGGCCTCAGCAGTTTAAGATAATTCAAGACCCTCTTGTATCTGAAAAGGACAAGGTCTCAACAGTTTCAGATAATTCACGACCCTCTCGTCTCTAAAAAGGACAAGGTCTTAGCAGTTTCACATAATTCAAGACCCTCTCGATACAAGATCTCAAATGAAGATACCGTGATCCTCTCAATACAAGATCCCGGTTTCATGCTGTTAGGTGGCCCGTAGGTTCAAGGTCAACCTTATGTTTGGATCTCGATACAAGATCTATATCTCCAGTGAAGATTTGTGATCCTCTCGATACAAGATCTCGAACTCACATGTTTTCAGAAGACCCTCTCGATACAAGATCCTGGTCTCATGTTGTTTGGTGCGACCCCTTGTTTGTTAGGTGTGACCCCCTGGTTTATGGTCGACCTTATGTTTGTAGTGATGATCCTCTCGATACAAGATCACGAACTCACATATTTTTAGAAAACCCTCTCGGTACGAGGTCTCAAGTGAAGATATGGTGATCCTCTCGATACGAGATCCTAGTCTCATGTTGATAGGTGTGGCCCGCTGGTTCAAGGTCGATCTTATGTTTGGAGTGATGATCCTCTTGATACAAGATCCATATCTCCATTGAAGATTCGTGATCCTCTCAATACAAGATCTCAAACTCACATGTTTTCAGAAGACCCTCTCGATATAGGGTCTCAAGTGAAGATACGGTGATCCTCTCGATACAAGATCCCGGTCTCATGTTGTTAGGTGCGACCCGTTGGTTTATGATCGACCTTATGTTTGGAGTGATGATCCTCTCGATACAAGATCTATATCTCTAGTGAAGATTCGTGATCCTCTCGATACAAGATCTCAAACTCACATGTTTTCAGATAATTCAAGACTCTCTCGATACAAGGTCTCAAGTGAAGATACGATGATCCTCTCAATACAAAATCCCGGTCTCATGTTGTTAGGTGCGACCCACTGGTTCATGGTCGACCTTATGTTTGGAGTGATGATCCTTTCGATACAAGATCTATATCTCCAGTGAAGATTCGTGATCCTTTCGATACAAGATCTCGAACTCACATGTTTTCATAAGACCCTCTAGGTGCAAGGTCTCAAGTGAAGATACAGTGATCCTCTCGATACAAGATCCTGGTCTCATAGTTGTTAGGTGTGACCCGCTGGTTCATGGTCAACCTTATGTTTGGAGTGATGATCCTCTCGATACAAGATTTATATCTCCAGTGAAAATTCGTGATCCTCTCGATATAAGATCTCGATCTCACATTTTTTAGAAGACCCTCTCGATCCAAGGTCTCAAGTGAAGATACGGTAATCCTCTCGATACAAGATTCCGGTCTCATGATTGTTAGGTGTCGCCTATTGGTTCACGGTCAATATTATGTTTGGAGCGATGATCCTCTCGATACAAGATCTTGATCTCCAGTGAAGATTTGTAACCCTCTCGTCCTCAAAAGGTCAAGGTTGAATCTCACAATTCTTTTTTAGCAAAAATGGCATATGACCCTCTCGTCTTTGTGTAAAGTCAAGGTCTCAACCATGATTCGATGCATAACCCTCTCGTCCTTGAAAGGTCAAGGTTATGACGTCGTTTTAAGTTCTCTTGTCATGTGATGGTGTGTGACCCTCTCGGCTCAGTCCAAGGTCTCAACCTCATTCTCCCTTTCCAAATCTTTCAAATGGTGACCTCTCTTCTGAGGAATGATCTGAATGCTTGAAGTTTTCTTTTTCTCTTTCAATCCGGACGAAATTAGTGTTTCCATCTTTACTTAACTTTTACTCTAATAATACGAAAAATTTTAATTTTCATATTATCCAGTAAAATTTAAGTAAAGAGGGGCAGTCAACACCCAATTTCGTCTGGGTAAATTTTATTTCAATAGTGTTCTAAAAAAATTATTTTTCTAAAAAAAAGTAATAAATAAATAATAAAAAGATTTTGAAAATGAAGAGGCATGAGATTTCTTGAGAAGTAAAGAGGCATGGGATTTCTTGGGAAGTGAAGAGGCATGATTTTTTCTTGGGAAGTAAAAAAGCAGATTTGGTCTCTTGGGAAACCAAAAGACAGGGGCCTTTTGGGAAAAAAAAAGAGAAGGCTCTCTTTAAGGAAAAAAAAAACACAAAAAAGAGAGGAAATAAGAAAAAAGAGGGGAGGAGGGTTCCAAAGAAAAAGAGAAGAGATTATACTTTCATGCTATTCTTCACTAAAGAGGGAAACAGTTGAAAGAAGGAAGTAACAAGAGCCTGTAAAGCAACGAAAAGGGGAGAACAAAACGCTTCGGGGGTATGATTTTCATGATGGAAGGGACATAATGTTGTATGAATTTGTCGAATCATATGATTTGCTTATTTGTTTGTCTCTATTTTATATTTTTGCAAACATGCATATACGTCTTCATTTTTTCTCTTTTTATTCACTCTCTCTCACGTCACCTCAGAACCACCAAAAACAGCACTCAAACAGCACCAAAAATAGCACTCAAACTGCACTGAAAATAGCCACCAAAACAGCACCCAACATAGTCACAAACTGGACCAAAAACAGCATCTAAAACAGCACCCAAACTACACCAAAAACAACACCCAAACTGCACCAAAAACAGCACCCAAACAACACCAAAAACAACCCAAACTGCATTGAAAACAACCACAAAACAACCATCAAAACGACACAAAAAATGTTGTCGTCGACACCGCCGCCGCCGCCGATGCCGTCGCCCGCTACTGCCTCCTAATCATTTGCCAAGTGGTGCTGGTGCCATGGTGTCCTTGCACTCATCTCATGCCAAAAATGCCCCTAACCAATTGGGTTCTAGTCAGTGGGTTGCTTCTTGCACCAAATGAGTTAGGACCTACACCCACAAATTTCTTTTAGATTCCAAAACTACCCTTAACATTTTTTTCTTTTCTTAGAAAAATATAAAATAAAAAAACTTTGATAGTTTAGTTTTGGGTTATTTCCTTTTTTTTTTCTTCTTTTAAGGTCTATTTTCATATTTATTCTTGTTTTACAAAAAAAAATGTGCTTTATTTTAAGAATCTTTTGATTAATTTTTTAATTGACCGCTCGCGACATACGGGAATTAATTCGAAAAATTTTAACTTCATTTGGAATATCAAAGGGCCGTACGCGTCAAGCGATATTCAAATGAAGTTTAACTTTCAAAAACACTAAATGTTCTAAAAATATAAAAAAATGAAATATACCAAATTTTCAAAAATATAAAAAATATAAATACAAAATTTCAAAAATTAAAAAATATCAACAAACAAACAATTTTCTGCAAAGAACTACGTAACCCTGATTCTCTATCCTGATAGAGATATGTAGGAGCAAGGTCAAACCTTGTCGGGCCCCCCCAAAACTAAAAAAATTATTTTGTTTGTTTTGTCTTAATATCTATCTTAATCTTGAGAAAATAAATGTTTTGAAAAATCACACTCGGTTTATTTATTTGATTAAAGGTATCATCTTAGGACGGGCGTTATGGGGGTGCTAATACCTTTCCCATACGTAACACACTCCCGGATCTAGATCCGGTTTTTGCAAACTAGCCTTATCCTCATTTTTTTAGTTTTTCCATAGTTTTCGATAAAAACTATGGTGGTGACTCGATTGTTTTATTAATTAATTTTTTTTTTAGATCGCCGTCTCTCCGTTGTGATCCCGGTTGCGACACCTATGTCATTAATCTTCCTGTCATCCAAAATATGCAAACAAATTTATATGGATATCCATGATACAAACACTTTGCGCATATAACATTACATTATGTAATAACTAAATAAATCATAACCCTATAACTCTACTTCTATGATATAAATACCTAATTTTAGGTTTTAACATGTAACTTAACTTCGATGCTATAAAATTCAACTCTAATTAGAATGTTATAATAATTTAATTCAACTAAAAACGTGTATGAAATTATAAATGAAAACATCACAAAAATAAATTAAATTAATAAATATTTTTTAATCTTATATAATCAGTGATGTCATATAAAGTATTTTCATAAATTTTTAAAATAATAAATCAATATTAAAATTTTAAATTAATAATTATATTAATTCTAAATAATTATGTCATTATAAGTAAAATAAAGTCCTACATAAATTACAATTCTCATTATTTACTCATTTACCCATCATAAATAATGATGATACGAATTATATTCATATTAAATAATATTTAAATCTTAAATTAATCACTATATTTTACCGGAAATATTTATGACAATATACATAAAATCTTGAATTTTAAAATAATTAACTTCCTTAAAATTATAAAATTACACTTAAAATTGCATTAACTGGTTGAAGAGAAAAGGGATAAGGGTAGCGACGTAAATTCGGGAGAGAAAATGGAGAACGAATGCAGGAGAGGGATGATGAGTGGTGCTCGCCTCCGTTAAGGAAGTCCTGTTGGCGGAGGTTGGCGAGGATGATGGTCTGAATTTGATTGGCGGCTGCTGGTGGCTCTGAAGCAGAGGCTGTGGAAGTTGACCGTGAAAGCATAACCATGTCGGCTTCGTCGACATTGAGGAGCCTTCCCTATAGTGATAACCATGTCATCAGCTCCTCCAACGAGATAGAGAGGTGCTGCTTCCTGAAGCCTGCGAAGAGATGGTAGTGAAAAACGGAGGCGAGAGGCCAATAACAGTAAGAAACGTCACCAATGATGATGGTTATTCACAAGAAGTCGCCCTCCTTTCTTTTTGTGTTCTTTATTGTGATTTTTGTTTGGGTTCTAGTAATGATTGAATTTGGTTTATGATTTTTTCTTTGATTGATTAGGATTGGGTTTTTGGAACCGAAGAGGATTTTTTAAGTTTGTCTAAGGTGCATATTTTTTTCTTGTCTCTTTCTCACCCTTTTCTTGCTTTCCAATTTTTTTTCTTTAAAGTTCACTCGATTCTTTTTTCTTTCCTAATATGAATCTCCAATTTTTATTGCTTTCGAACTTTTTTTCTTCTTCCAATTTCTTCTCTGTCGGTGTATTAAAAAAAACAAGAAAAAAAGAATCGAAAGAATGCACGTAGAATTGGAAAAAAGAAAAAAACTCAAAAACAACAAAAATTAGAAAATCATATTAGAGAAGAAAAAATAATCTAAAGAAAAAAAAACTTGAAATCAACAAAAATTGGAAAGCAGGGTGATTAAAAGACAAAAGGAGAATCCACCATAGGCAAACTTAAAAAATCTTCCTCGCTTCAAAGAACCGAATCCTAATCAACTAAAAAAATTAGAAACCAAATTCAATCATTGACGGAACCCAAACAAAAATCACAAAAAAAATAAGAAAAAGAAGGAGAAGGAAGGAGGCTTCGTGTGAATAACCATCATCATAAGTGGCGTTTCTCGCTGCTATTGGCATCTCATCTCCGTTTCTTGCCACCATCTCTCCATCGTTGGAGGAGCTGACGACGTGGTTATCGTTCCAGGGAAGGATCCTCAATGCCGCCGAAGCCAACATGGTTATGCTTTTACCGTCAGCGCCCACCACGTCCGCTTCAAAGCCATCAGCAGCCGCCAATCAAATTCCACGATCACCTTGCCAACCTCCACCAATAGGACTTCCTCAACGGCGGCAAGCAGCACTCGTCATCCCTCTCTCGCATTCGCTCTCCATTTTCTCTCCAGGATTTGTGTCGCTGCCCTTATCCCTTTTGTCTTCATACTTGTAATGTAGCTCAGGATAAAAGTGCACTTAGAATGATTTTTTAATTAGGCTTGGCGAAATTCATTTATGGCTTGGTAACATGGAAGAAAGAATAAGATATATGTGCAGTATGAGAAAATAGACAGCGTGTGAATAAAATAGCATTGGCGGTGAATTGAATCAAACAAAAATAATAACTCTAAAATAGGTACATGGAGTGAAATTTTGAACTAAAAAGTGTTGCAGCCCTTTCGTTTGGGCTTAGCCCAATAAGGTTGCTTTCATACAAGTGAGGAGCTTGAGTGAATTGGCCCCTGTTTCTTTTTTTTGTATGATTATACATCAATTTAAATTAGCAAAATAACATGGCAGGGCAATAGCCACTAGGTTTTGTCTAATTCTTTTTATGGTACCGTAACAATAAAAAATTGTAATTAAAAAAAGTCCAATTGAGTTGTGTTCTAAATTAATATATTTTAGATTTATTTTGCATTATCTTCTTATTTTAGTATTGTTCCATTTCATTAATTTCAAAAAGAATTTTATATATAAAATCTTTCTTTTGAGTTTTACTTGAAACATTTCAATTAAAATTTCAAAATGATTATACGTGTTAAGCGGATTTTTTTTTTCTAAAATTTTTTATTAAGTTCCTGAGTGATCGTTCGCATTATATATAAAATTAATTTAAAAAATTTTAATTTTGTTCGAATTATAAAAAGTCGTATATGTCTAACTTAATTAAAAGAGTTAGAACATTTGCTCTTGTTTGTTTAAATAAAATATTAAAATTAGAGTTTAATCAAAACCCAAATGCATAAGAAATTGAGGATTTAACAAAAGATTACAAATGCTTTTAACTTAGAAAATTAAAATTGCGTAAAAAGTTATCAAAATCATGTATAAAAATTAAAGAGTGTCAAAGATACGAATTAGACAATCTTTTCTTTTCATCTTACTAATTAACGAGTTAATTCTTTCTCATTTGTCAAAACCAACCTTGATTTATCAAGTTGACTAGTTATATTTTAAAATATATATATATAAAGATATTAGTAATAGATAAATTTGTGAATATTCCTAGTTGAGAAAATTCTTCAACAAACTAAAGTGTAATATCTTTATATTCATTTTAATTTAAATTGAAATTTTCCTCCGAAAAGTTACCAGATGGAGTCTTCATTATAGAAAAAATTCCAATTTTTTAATTAAAAAACTGTGCAACAAATGCTTAAGAAATAATAATAATGAATAAACTTAGACAATGTTTTAAATTTTGGTCCGCAAAGTTACTTATATGCAACTTTTATTGTAGGCTAAAGATTTCCACTTTTTATTTTCTAACTTCATCCATCAAGATAATCTTTTAACAAAGGGATTGTATTGGCGCAAAATTTGAGCCTAATAAATTACTTCCTTCTTCAAAAACGTGCGTTTTTTGTCTCGCAACTTTTGACATGAATCTGACTTTTCTAATTGAAAAAAATAGTTAATAGTATTAATTGTTAGAAGAATAAAATTAATCATTAGTATTTTAATATATTAATATATTCTATTTTGTATGGAAGTAGAATCTAATTAGTTCATTACATATAATTCACTTACAAAATTTATAAATTTAATAGAAGATTTAAATAAAGTAAAAAGAATATATATATATATATATTTATATATATATATATATATATATATATATTTATATTTATATATATATATATATATATATATATATTTATATATATATATATATATAATATTGTTCAAAATAAAGTTGGGTTTTTATTCT
>Ga0099825_1006593_pt1 | contig 14445 bp, 10 predicted proteins | sample SiratroredBW_FD_76838 | JGI IMG/M metagenome (GOLD analysis project Ga0099825, IMG submission 76838) | Root nodule microbial communities of legume samples collected from California, USA - Siratro red BW | ecosystem: Host-associated > Plants > Roots > Nodule | place: USA: California | collected... | reverse complement strand
ATATATATATATATATATATATAAATACTCGTACATATGAATATATAAAATTATATTTCTTCAGGAAGATGCCTATATAAACCCCTTACTTCTATAACTTTTAATTCACTTAAATTTCTTTCTATTCCTAAGCATAGTAGTGTTACAGTGATATTAAGCGTCATGACTAAATTTGTGTGTGTTCTTGTTGTCCTTTTTGTTGTGGCTTTTGTCGCTCAACTCACTTACGTAAGTCATGTTTCTCTATTTCATTTTTAGCCTATATTTTTATGTCATTTAAAACTATTGGTACAATATATAAAAGTGTTACTTGTAAATTTGTTGTGCTCTCTCATTGTCCACAATTTTTAAATAAATTTAATGTATTACTCTTGATTTTTTCTCTTGTATATGTACAGGGTGGCGGCGAAGGATCTCTTAAACCACAAGGTATTGGTTTTTGTAAAATTTTTGAAAGATGGTAAATTAGTATTTGAATTGAATATATATTGTGAATTGAAATATGTTACATGAATGATTTCAGAATGTCCGACAGAATGCAACCGTCGTTGCTCAAAGACTCGGGTTAAGAAGGCGTGTCTATTTTATTGTAACCTGTGTTGTGATAAATGTTTATGTGTTCCTTCTGGAACCTACGGAAACAAGGAAGAATGTCCATGTTATAACAACTGGAAAACCAAGCAGGGAACACCCAAGTGTCCCTAATTCAACTTTAATGTAACATTGTTGTTCACCAATAAACTTTTTGTTCTTCTATTTTTTCTTATCTATGTTCTATCTATGTTTTATCCTTATCTTCTTTGGTTCATGCATTCTATTTACCAAACGTAGGTAGATCGATACATGGATATGGATATACGTTTAATAAACTTTTAATAAGATATACGTTTGATTTCTTCAGATAAAGTCGTGTGTTTCTAACGTTATAACAGTTCATCTAATATAGAAATATTGCTTAATATTTTTTTTAACTGATATAAAGTCAGTTTAAAGTGTACGAAATGTCAAAGTAATATATTTGAGCAGAGTATAAAAATTAACGTATTAGAAAAATTCAAAATGATTTTATACAGTATCATCGAAACTTAAAAATGTTTGTTTAATTTATTTTAAATTAAATAATATAAATTTAACGTTAAAAAAGTTATAAATGACAAATAATTATTGATTATTAACATATAAAATAGTTTTTTAGTAAATTAAATTCATTTCCACCTAAATATGTAAATACTGCCGTGCATCCTTCGTTGACTTTTATAATCAAATAAAATCTCATTTCTTTATGACGCAAACATAATTCTTTTTGTAGATAATATATTTAATTAATAAAAAAAGTTTAAATATGTTTTTCACTTCTTCATTACATAGATAATTTTTGCTTTAGATATTCGATGATTTTTTCTCTGGTTACATAAATTATTTAAGTTCTCTGTTACTTTCTTTCACTGTACAATATATGCATTTGTTCAAGTTATAATTAACAAGTGTATGATACAAAAAATATTAGAGACTAACAAATAATTTTTAAAATATCTCAAGAATTTTACCAAAATAAATATAAATAAATATCTTTTAAAGTTTTATAGAATTTTAAAAAATTATTAAACAGATTTTAAAAAATTATTAATTATTTAAAACAAAAAATAACGGTAGCACACGTGAGACGTGTTTAGCTCAAGATAAAAATAGCTCTCTAGAATTTTGATTTATTAACTATTCTCGAAAAAAATAAAAACATTTCGTACCTGTATAATGTTTAAAGAAAAATAATGGTTGTTCGATTAAGATAATTGTGAATAGTTTATTACGTGTAGTGTGAAGTAAATTTGAATAGTTTATGGTACATCTTTTTAACATTTAAATTAATTACCAAAAAATTTATATACATAATTACATTTGTTTAATTTATTTAAACTAAAACTTTCTTGTGTAATATAAAATTATTTTCTATTTATAATTTTTTTTATATTGTCTTTATGCAACGTCATCTATTTTACTGTAATACATATTATCACAATTGATAACAATACATATCATCTATCTTACTGTAATAATCTTAATAATTTTACAGTAATAATCTTAATAATCTTACTGCATCTCATCACAATTGATAACAATACCCATACATGATAAGCTGGAATTTTAAAAATGTTTTTCATACATGATAACAATACATTTCTCATTCATATATTTTAAGGAATAAAATTTCGAACTAATCATTAATATTTATCAAAATCAAAGTTATAAAAACATTTATATAAGTTAGGATTATCTCTTTTAAAATCTCAAATTCAATACAAAGTTTTAAACATCTCAACATAATATATCTTTCATAAAAATAACTATATTTATAACATATAACATGTTATATCATAACCATACTATCATCAATTTTTATTATATATACACATCTAACTCAATTCAAATATTATTAAATTAAAATTTATTATCAAGTACATAATGTTAAATATAATATGTTGATTAAATAAGCAATATGATAAAGATAAACAATTTTTAGTATCAAGAAACATTTAAAAAAAAAAGTTATTCAAAACTTAAAAAACACCTTAGCTAACAATTTTTATGGAACAAATGAGAATAACTTGCAATTTGTGTATATTCCTCTTATATATTTTGAATATATTCTGAATTATGAATAAAAGACTGTAGTAATAAATTCTTAATAAAAAAACCTTATTTGAAGCCTTATAAAAGTTTAAGAATAAAAACAAACACAAAAAATCGCTTATAAATTCTGTGATCATTAAAAAAATTCGCAGGATAAAGAGAATAACAATAACATTTTTTTTAAAGAAAAGGTCGAAGTTAAATAAAATATAAGTATGAAAGTAATATTAAAGATATAATTTTTAACATAATAGAAATGAGATTGATAACAAAAGTGAATAATTAAGAATAAAAATAATGAAAACGAAAAATAATGATTATTTTAGGTGGATCGGTATTTCGGTTTCATCTAGTCACTCCAGAACCAGCTTGATTTGAACTGTAAACTTTGAAATAGAAATGTGGTGAATTACCCCCTACCTATCTCAATAAAATATTGATGTCATTTGTAAAAATGAAAAAAATATTCGAAAGATATTATTAAACATTAAAAAAATTATCAAACATAACAAATTTATCAATAATAAAATATTAATAATTAGTTAATAAGTGAAAAATGAAAAAGTGAATTAAAAATTAAATAATTACAATTTATCATAATGAATTAAAAAGTCAACCATTAATATTTTTCATAACTAAACAATGAAAATACAAAATTTTAAATTAAACTAATTTTCAAATTTTAAATTTAGATTTAAATCATAATTTCCATTTAAAATAGATTAATTTTGTTTTTTTTTAAGGAAAAGTATGGGTTTAGAAAGTCATCTGAATTAAATGTAAAAATCAATTGCAGTCCAATTTTAATTTACTATAAAATCTAAATTAAATCAAACTATTTTTTTTGGTCAGTTTGGATTAATTTTAAAATTTTTATAGTATAAAATGTTAAACATTTTACACAAAAATAATTATTATGTATTTTATAATGAGAAAATGTCAAATAAAACAAACTTCATTTGATACACTCGTGTATGTTTGTTTGTCAGTTGGTAATGAAATGTAAACATATACTACCGAGTTCAATTTGATTATTTATTTTGAATTTGAAATTAAAACTAAACTACTTTTTTTAAAAATGTAAAAAATGAATTTTAATTCGTTGTTTCTTAATTGGTTCGGTTTTAAACACCACTACAAAATATTAAAACATAAAAGTATGGAAATTTGTTATAAACAATTTTTTTCTGAGGTTAATTTTGTAAATATATTAAATAAATAAACTAGTATTTTTTATTAAGCAATTATAAAGTATTGATAAATAATTAAGAAATTAAAAAAATGAAAATATGATAAATAAAAGTTAATAATTAACCTTCATATAATGAGAAGATAAAATTGAAGATGAAAATGGATATAACTTTCAATTATAAACAATAGATTTCATTTTTAAAAATAATTTATCTTAATTCTTTGAACTATGGGTAAGACTGGATTGATTAATTTTTTGGAAAAAATATATATAATTTAGTTAAACTAAAATTCTAATCAAATTGATTTTTCATTAAAAACCAATTTATTTTAATTTGAGTTATATGATATTAAAAAAGCAATAATTGATTTATCATCATTGATTAATAGAATATAATTTTTTTAGTTTGATTCCTCTTTTCAAGAACCTTAAAAGTGTAGGTTTACATTAAATTTGTTCTTATCCGTATATTGAACTATAGGTATATCTTTATTTTTTTTATTACAAACTATCGGTAAATCAAGAATTGTGAGAGAATTGTCCTGGTTTTATTTCAAGTTTTGTCTCACAAAAGTCTAAGGTGAAAGACGATTTTATAAATATGTAAAAAGAAAATGAATAGATGTAATTATTATTATATAATAAAGATGTAAAGTTTTTAATATATTGGGGGATAATAGTGCAAGGCTAGTGTGGGGGCAGTGAAGGAACGCAGAGGAGAGGGAGAGGGTTTTGCAGATCAATTGGTACGATTTTATTTTTGATAAATAATAAGGCAATTCAAAAGAAGAGAAAAGAAAAGAAGGAATAAGTTATCTCTATGTGATGATGCGACTATGAGGAGAATGGCAAAGGAAATTCAATTCTGATTTCAGATTCCTCGCACAGCCACAGGTTCCCTTCGTTTTTCAATTCCTTTGTATATTGCTATTTCTCTCACTATGTTAATTCTTATCTTTCCTTTTATTTCCGTTAGATTCGTCCCCATTTATGCTGCAATCTGCATTCTCGTACTTTTTGCTTTTAATTTTCAATTTATGTAAGCCTAGGCATTTAGTAAGAAAGTGGATGAATCTAGTTCTACACCTGCTAGCACCAGCCACACGCCTAGGGTAACTCAATTTACAAAAATGTAACTGAAAATCAAGCTGTGAGAAATTCAATAAGATGAGTGCTCGTCTGACTATCGCAAAATAATGTGTTATTTGCAGATTGACTTCGATCTTCTCATCGAAAGTTATCACATTCACCTTGTATCTGCAAAGTGACTGGATAAGAGAATGAGTGCAGAGATTGATTCAAGTTCTGCTCCTGAACCTCACAAAATGTCTGGAGCTTCATCTGCAACAACTACTAGTGGCCAAAAGCTCTCTATATTTGCTTCCAAATCAGGATTTGTCATCCCTAAAAACAAATTGTCGGGGTCACTGGTCCCTATTTTCCGAGGGGCTAAAAAACAGGGGGTCACTGGAGCCATCAATGAAGAAAGTTCGAAACAAACTGAGAGGAAATCAAAATGGGGACATGATCTTACACAGGATGCAACTGTCAGGAGGGCAAAGGCTTTAGCATTGCAGGTGTTTTCTGGAATCCTTTCAAACAACACTCCACTAACATTTATATTGCTATGTGTTTTTCTCTCTCTTATTATTCCATTATCATTTCCTTTAAAGTATTCAATTCTAAGGTTGTATTTACATCTCTTTACCCAATACTGCATATTGTGAGATAGAAGACAAATATTTACTTAAATGAAAACCATGAGATTGACATTAGTAAAGAGGTATTTTTGTTGGACTTTGGCAGAGAGTGTGATTTGTATCTAGAAGCTATTAAAATTTCTTTAGGTGTTGGGGGCCAAAGTGTGTGCTTCTGCTAATATTTTGCCCAGGTTCTGGCTTCCGTGGTGTCCACAACTGATACTGTTGTTGCACACAATTTGTAGATTCGAGTGGATCAAATCTCAAAGCAGTTGGAATCAGAAAAACTGGAAGTTGGGGACATTCAAAACTTGCCGTTAGGAGCTGAGAATTCAGATCAAAGCAAATCTGGCTCTCAAATTAACAGCAAGGTTAACAACAATTGACACTATTCCTTTTCATTTTTATCACCTATTATTTCTTAGTGCTGTGCATTTATTATTATCAAATAAACTTCTGATGTTGATTTATGGATCTAAGAAGTCAGAAATGCTCGAACTTGAGAAGCGGGAAGCCATAGGTTTGTTTTTCTTGAAGTATCTGTCCGTTTTATGCCTCCCGAACTCCCCTTTAATTCATACATGCTGTTTATTCCATTATAATCGTGATTTTAATCATTTCCAGGTGAAATACTAAAATTGGATCCCAGTTACAAACCTCCACGCTGTTTTAAGCCATTGTTAAAAGAAGCCAGCATTCCTTTGCCTGTAAGTATTGATTCTAAAATGAATCCAACTTCCAATAATTTAACAATCCTATGGATTGAGAAAAAATTGGATGAATAATTGTCATCCATTAATCACAATTACCCAGTCCATAAAATCCATTTACTATTTAATGAAATGAATTGATTGCATTGGATTTAATTTTGGATGGATTATGGATATATGGATCATTTTGCCACCTGTAGGCATCAAACATTTTTGTAAAATTATCTTTCCTTGCTGTCAATGAATTTTTGAAAAAAAGAAGGGAATTCCTTGCATGAGTCTCCCACCTAAAATGGTCTGGAGAGTGTAGATGTACTCGGTCATACCCCCTACAAACCCAGGAAATTTTGTAGGATTTGAAACCATGACTTGTAGGTCACAAGTTAGTATCATTACCATTATGTGGACACATATCCTCTACTAATGACAAGTATTGCTATATTTAATAGTTTCATGTCTCGTCAAAACTCTAGTGTGGTTGACATTTTGTGGGCCTTATAATATTTTTTTATGTTGTAAGATTGTGGCAATTTTTAGGTGATGAGGCCTTATATTATTTCTTTATGAGTTTGACTTGAAGGTCCGTGTGTTTGATCTGAGCATGTGGGAAGTGTTAATTAACTGACCAGAAACAGATAACTCATTTCCAGACTTTCTTTTCCAAACTGATCTTCTCATTCATCTCTTTGGACTAATTTCCTGATGGTTGACGTTGTTGGAGAAGCTCGCTCCTCATTCTTGAGAGAAAGTTGAAAAATAACTTGTAGTATAAGGTGTACCTTTTGAATTGAGCTTCAGAATTAAGTGGCACGAACATCCCAGCCTAGATTACAATATATTACTAGCATACCGAATACTTGCTATGCTGGTAACTATGTGAAATGACTCAACCACATTTGCTGCTCACATGTTTACGCTTAAGTTTGGCAGTTGTAAATTTAATTTTAACAATGATCTTTTACTTCTTCAAAATTAAAATATATCTAAGTTTATTAAACTTGAAGTTCTATAATACTATGAAAAGTCTTACATGTAATACCACACACAGGTACAAGAATATCCTGGGTGCAATTTTGTTGGTCTAATATATGGGCCTGAAGGTGATAATCAGAAACAACTAGAAAAGGTAAGATCATTGGGTTGATATCCAATCTCCATCTAGTGCTTTGCAGTCACTAAGCTGTATTTGGTGTCTTAGATCATGAAATTAAATTTCTTCATTTTTTAATTTATCTCTGATATATGAATATACCAGGAAACTGCTGCAAAGATAAAAATTGTTGGAACCAAAGCAGACACAGGAGAGAAAGTAATTCCTTCACTTCATTGATAATATAATGTGGCTTTTATCCTGTGCACATATAGCTTTGAAATATTTTAACTTGATTTTGGGAGGAAAGAACTGTAATTGTTTGCATTTGTTGTCTGTTTTCCATTCATTAACTGCTACATTTTCAGGGTGAAATTAAACCTGGAACTGATATCCAGTGCAGTTACAAGGAGATGTCTGTTAACATATCAGCTGATAGTTTTGAAAAAGTGGATGCAGCAATGTCAATAATTGAACTGCTAATTACCTCTGTAACTGTGAGTCTGGTCATTTCAAATAACACAAGCTTTTATGATTTATGGTTATGTTATAATACATTTTATTACTACTAGTTTTATAATGATGTCATTCCTTCTGTACTTTTGATTGTGCCTTGTAATAATTGCTGTCTTTTATTCAGGGGAATTTAGCTGCTGGCTCTACACCCTCTATATCAGTTTCTAGGGACAGCACTGATATTCTGGGTCAAAGCCATGAAGGCCACCCTTCTCATGCGGATTCTGTTTCTCTGGAAAACCAGGCTGTTTTGCAACCAGTAGCTGTTACCCAAATGCATGAAGATAACTTCCAATACTCTACACCATGGTTTTCAGTGGTTCCATCTAATACCCCGGCATTTGCTTCATCTGGCACTGTAGCCTCCCCAAACCCATTAGGTCTTGCTAGAACTCCACATTTTCCATCACAAACTTCAAACAGGGTTCCTACTTTTGGTGCTCAACCTGGATTTCAACCAATTATTCCAAATCAACATGTTTCCGTGCAAGCACCACCACCAAGACAGATTTTACAGTATCCACATTTGACTCAGGCGAGTCCTCTGGGTCACGTTGGGCCCCCAAGAAATGCTTCACATTCATTTCCTGTTACTTTAAGCCAACCAACGCCCATAGGACAACTGCAGACAACAGTGTCTTCATTGCATCTACCCGTATCTGGTGTATCACCATTGCCCATACCTAACCAGCCCATCACCCATCTTGGGGTCCCTCCTGGCCAGAATGAAGCCCTTGTCACTGTTAATACATCTATTGGTCCCGGCAATATGGGGTCAATGGCTCCACCTGGAAGACCTGCCTCTCTACATCAACAACCGGATGTTGCATTTATGCCACCACAATCAAATACGTCAATGATGCCACGATCTGCCTCCTTTCCTCCACATCAAGTAGGAATATCCCCTGGACCACTATCTTCTTTGAGACCTATGTCTGTACCAATACCTGCACCTAAACATTCATCTGTAAACCATTTATCAGGACCTGTTTCGTTTCCTTCGTCTGGAATATCCCCTTCTTTTCCTTTGCCTCAGCAAGCAGGAATACCTAACTCTGCTTCTGGAATTGCTCCTTTTCACACCCATGCAAAACCATCTGTCTTGGTGCCATCAAAATCTGGAAATTTTACTTTTCAATCACATCCCCCCAATGCAGACTACAGTCAAGGGATTTCTGGGCCAAACAGTCAAGCAGGTGCCACACAGGAGCCACCTCCTGGTCTACGGCCTCCGCCATTTGGGTTTGGCGTGCCTGATCAGCCTCTTCAAATATTTCCCAGGACACAATTCCCTGCTCAAGTGGATCAAACCATTTCCTTCGGGGGAAGATCAGGTTCCATCTCGAACTCAATTCCACCACCCAGACATACTACATTTCCATATGGTGGTCAACCTGCACCTAGATCTCCAGTCCCACAAATGGGCATGAAGAACTTCATTCCTGCTCCGCAAAGGCCAAACTTGACTGGTGCTGTTGCCCAAAGAGGCATGCCTATCCGACAAAGCTATGCTGTTCAGATGGCACGGCCAGATATCCCAATGCCCCTGAATCACAAGTTTGTCAACAATACCCTCATGGGTTCTGGTAAGCTACCATTTTCTGCGGACCAAATTTATGACCCCTTTTCACCTACTTCTGCACCTCCGCAACAGAAAGGTAATCCTGGACAATAAGGGAATTGGATGTGGCTACAGATACGTTGTTGACAGTGAAAACTTGAGTTATGACTGCAGTTTTAGGCAAGCAGGCGAGATACTAATTGTTGTATAGTATTAATAATGGGATTAATTACAAGGAACAAGTTTGAGTTGAGAGGACATATTGTTATAGATTTCTTTGGGCTTTTCTTCTGTGAATGCCCATTACCGATGCTTTATTGGGAATTGAATTCGGCTAATCTTTTCAGGAAGGGTTTTGCATTCTTGACCCATAAATTTCAACTCCACTCCTGTATAATCTGAAAAATTATTTTTAATCTTTTAAAATTGTATTCCTGATTATTTTAGATCTTTTAAAATATATTTATATTTTTAAAATTAATTTCAAACAACGATTATTTTATCTTAAATATTATTTTCTAATTTAAAAGAAACAATTTATTTAATGGAAAGATTTTTTAATAAGAATAATATTCATTAAAAGTAAACATTTTACAATGATGATAATATCTTATATATTAGTAATAAAAACTTTTTTACAATATCATTGTTAAATTTTAAAATATAAAACTTAAGTATTAGATGACACTTTTTGTTCTGTCACGGACAATCTTGGAACGTATTGTTTAAACACATCTTTGACTAAGTGTAATGTATTGTGGGTTTGATTCCACGCTTGAGCATTTTCTGTTACATGTTGAAAGTCCAATATGTGTTGCAGAATGTTGGTGAACGTTTTAAGATACCTTGCATTTATTGAATCAATGCATTAGGTATTTGAAAAATAAAAACAGATAACGTCTGTATGACCATCATATGGATTATGTGTTCGATCATGGCAAAATACATACAGTCTGCTCCTTAATCACTACATGTTGTAGTAGCAACAAAACAAAATTATCGATAAAGTACAAATCATTGATCCTCAATAATAACAAAAACACCTCCTACAATTTTTTTAAAAGTAATGGAATCAGAAATGTATTTCGGAATATGAAAACCAGATTGCAAATAGGATCACAAAAAACAAAAATACACCTTAGATACGTACCTCTTCAAGGAGTGCAACACAGAGGTGGGGAAGAAGAAAAGAGAAATAGGTTAAATAGAAATATAAGAACAGGTAGTTTCATCTTTCCGGAAGGTGTATGGGGTGGAGTTGAGTTTTATGGTGTGAAGAATGCAAAACCCTGTAAGGAATGTGGTAATCCCTCCAACATGTAAGTCTCATAATTTCATTTCTATTTAGATTTCATTGCTCTTGCGGTTGCGCATTTTAGTTCTAAGTTTTATTTTTTATCTCGTCAATGAGTCAGAAATTATATTAAATAACTCTTAAAAGATAATAGTATACGCTTTTTATATTGTCAATACTTTGATTAAATTGTAATAATAATGTGACATCTACCATGCCTTTAAGAAAATTATGCATCTAGCATATCGTTTAATTTTTTTTAATTTTCTTTTAGAATAAACAAACTAAAACTGTTTCATGAATTCAGGAAGTGTGCTTAGGATTAATTTATTTTGTGTTTAGATATTTTTTCTACTTGCCACTAGTGCAATCTTCGTTATTCTATTTACAGGTTTACACTCCATTTCTTTCATTATTAAGCTTTTGAAAATGTTCTTTTGTGGATGGCAATCTCTCTGTATGGACAATTTGCTATATGTATCCATATTTTCTTGATGCACTTTCATGTTCCAGTCTAACAAAAACTTTTGCATTACATGCTGTAGAAGTATGTAAAAAAAGAAAGCATATTTCAGAATGAGAATTCCCGATTATGTCTAAAATGTATGATTTGAATAAGTTTTTAACCATTTCAGATTTATTCCGTAAATTTTTTTATTAGATAATAATTTTTTTTGAAAGAAATTAAAATATAGTTTAAAATATTTGTCTAGGAACGGTAAAATTTAATATTTTCTATGATTTTTTCCCTAAACTTCTTCCAATGTACAAATTTAGAAAAAATTTTACATTGCTGATTATACAATTCACAATATAAAAGATGTAAAAAAAATAATTATAAATTATACGATTTATTTTATTTTTTTCTTAAGACTAAAATGAGAATATATTAAAATTATAAAGATACATTAACTGAGTATGGAGGTCCAGGAAGAATCAGTCCCATTTCGGCTTCTATAGGGCCATTTCTTTCTGCATCCTTATAGTTTCTATATGCATCCATAGGCCATTTCTTTCTGCACCACCCTTACGAGGGTGGTTAAAAAATCAAACTGACCCCTTGCCACCAGTATCCTTATGTATATCTTATGTTAGGAAAAATTGATATGAATTTTAAAATTTGGAAGACACTTTTAGATTGTGAAATCTGAAAAACTCTTTTAAATTATGTAATCTGAAAGTTATACTTTACATAAATAAAATATTTTTAGAGTGTATAATTTGAAAATAAAAAATAATTTCTGAATAGTATAATTTGGATGGAATGTAGAATTTATTTATTTTTATGAAAAAATGATTTTCAAATTACATAATTAATAATTTTTTTTCGTATGCTAAAAAGACACAATAGAAATTTTTGTATTTATGAGAATGGAAAAGAGAAATTTTTATATTTACCAGAATGCAAAAGGAAATTATTTGAGTGCAGCATTAAATCCCTTATCTACTTTGATGCTTCAGCTTTAACCGCTTAAAATCCCAGATGCAGTATTTTCAATAAAGTCACACTGGAAATTGATTAGAAATATGTGTTATATAGCCCATAATCTCTAATTAACTCTATTTAAACTTCCCTGCACGTGTTCAGAGATAATCACAGATAGCTCCAAAGTAATCACGGGTTAGTCTTAAGAACTTATCGATTTGTCACGGGTTCATCTTACGTATCTTACAACTAAAATAAAATAGCAACTCTGCATATGTTACTATCCAATTTTTATATATTAAAAAAGGGCAGAACGATTCCCCTGTTAATCAAGATATTTTTCTGAATATAATTTATGTTGAGCAATTTCAGCAAATCATATAATTATTTTAAAAATACCGTTGTATTAACTTTTAATTGAATGTCCATTTAAAGGATTTAACTGAAAAACACACTTACAACAGCTAAGCCCCTTCAATTACAGTAAAGATTTGAGTTTCTTTCATCTTCATTATTGACCTCCATTTGTGTCAATCAATTTTCGCCTTCAAATTTACAATTTTTGTGTTTATTCAGAAGAAATTATTGTAAATTTAGCACCTCTAACGGAGTAGACAGGTTGAACTCCACCTTTTACCTTTTGTATGCAATTTTTTTGGTGATTTGGTGAAAGAATAATAGAAAAGGCTTCACTAGATTTTCACTTTATCACTTTGGAGTGCATATGCAGAGCATGAAATTGCAATTTGACTGTCTTTTCTTTTTCCAATTTTCTGCTTCAGCCCTTCTCAGAGGTACTTTCGTCTTCCTCGTAATTTATTCCTTGAACATACAAAGGGGTTGCACAAAATGTGTTCGTTGCTATTCCATAGTGAAGTTCATATTAGTCTCCCGTTCCCTGTGGCTTGCTTTTGATATTCTTTATCTTTATTCCTATACGCTATCGAATTTCATGTAAGTTTCTTTTTTTCTTTTCATGATAAAAGAAACATGATGAGGATTATGGGACACCTAGAGACAAAAAATGGTTCACATGTGATAGAGATGTAGGTCCCACAGGCACAGGCCAGAGCACTGTGCCTGGCAAAGTAAAGTCATACATAAGTCACAACCAAAGCAAAGCAAAACACAATGTTACAGACAACTACCTTTACATAGCATAGCACTGTGTCAGATCAGATTCCCTTCCACAACAAACTCTTAATTGGAATGGTTTCCAAAAGCAAAAGGGTGAGGGATGTGGCATTCTCCTCCTTCATCTTGCTTTTAGTGTTGGTTGGCTTTGCAAACTCAGATTTAGGCAAAGACAGAGAAGAGTGTGCAGACAAACTTGTGGGGCTGGCTAGCTGCGTTCCTTACGTTGGTGGTGAGGCCAAAACCCCAACCATAGACTGCTGCACTGGCCTCAAAGTGGTCCTTGACAAGAGCAAAAAATGCATCTGCATTCTCATCAAAGATCGTGATGACCCCAATCTTGGCATCAAAATCAATGCCACTCTCGCTATTCAACTTCCCTCTGCTTGCCACGCACCTGCTAATATCTCTCAATGTGTAGGTACCTACTGATATCATCTCACTCTTTATCTCAATATTTTCATTTCAATGCTCCCTCATCTCATATATCATATCATACTTTTCAGATCTTTTGCATTTAGCACCTAACTCTCCTGATGCTAAGGTGTTTGAGGGATTCCAAAAATCCGCTAAAACAAACAGTTCCAACCCAGTTTCCAGTGGTAACTATTATTATATTACTCTTAATACGTGTTTCTGATTCATCTTATGCCATATATGCTTTGTTTTGAAAGTTGAAAACGGCAGCTGCAGGTGGTGCTGAGAAAGGATCAAGCTCAAGCGGTGAGGAAAAGAGTGGTGTGTCTGCAAAGAGGTGGCCGGTGGCACACCTGCTTTCCTCTATCTTACCACTTCTCTCCCTTCTTGTTTGAAGTGAACTACCATCACCACTCGCCTACTACTACTTGCTTCACTCCTCTGCTTCTCAACGTTTTTCACGTTTCCTAATTACTCTATATTTTTGTGTGCAAATCTGAAATAAAATCATTCTATCGATCTATTAATATGAGTTACATTGGGTAATAGTAATCATGAATTCTTGATGTTATCTTTTTCATTCTTCACCCTGTGTGCACGTTCATTCTGTCTATCTATCAAGAAAACGATGCATTTAACGAAGGTACCCACTTTCAATACAGTTAATCTTATTACATGAATGGTTAAGTCTTACTTATGATCTCATACGGAAGAAGTCATGTTTTTGAGCATGAGTTCAGCTTTTTTTTTTTTTTTTTTTTTTTCGTTTTTGTAGTT
>Ga0099825_1006589_pt1 | contig 14449 bp, 10 predicted proteins | sample SiratroredBW_FD_76838 | JGI IMG/M metagenome (GOLD analysis project Ga0099825, IMG submission 76838) | Root nodule microbial communities of legume samples collected from California, USA - Siratro red BW | ecosystem: Host-associated > Plants > Roots > Nodule | place: USA: California | collected... | reverse complement strand
CTGCTGAAGGGTTCAGTAGAGGGTGAGTGCTGCTGGGAGCAGTGTTGCTTGCGGACTGCAAGTGTTGTGGTGCAGTGGGTTTCTGCACTGGTTACACACTAGCTGAGGGGTTCAGTGAGGTGTAGGTTTACTGCTAGGGGCAGTTTGTAACTTGCTGGGAGTAAGGGTTGTAAACTGATCTTGTGATCTGTTTTAGTGGAAATCTTTGCTAGTTTGCAAAGGACTGGACGTAGCCCTTGCGGAAGGGTGAACCAGTATAAAAATTTTGTGTTCTTGCTCTTCTCTCTACTCTTCTTGATTTCCTTTATTCACTGCTGCCATCTTTAAAATTAACTGGATTAAAATCTGTTCATACTTTTATTCATACTTTGAACATCTGTTTGCATAATAAACTGTGATTCTGGATTGTGTTTAATCTGTTGGATTGTGTTTAAACATCTTAAATCTGGGTTAAAACATTTTCACACTACAAATTGTTTTCTGGGTTTAACTAAATTCTGGGTTTAACTCTGATATATTCCGCTGTGCACAATCGATTGTTTACCTGACAGTTCAGAATTACATAGTCAATCGATTGAATAAAGAATTTCCATTCTTTACTTGAAGAATAAATCAGATTTGCGAAAAGTTTTCAAAGTTCAATTCACCCCCCCCTCTTGAACTCTGTCTAAACCTTATTTTACAAAGATAACCCCAAGAATTAGGATGCAGTTGGGTGGGAGCGACATTCAAAATACGCAGTACCCTCATGGTAAACTCATCGAGAGGGAGACGAACATGAACATCAGTAAAGAAGGCCAAATACATTAAGAAGAAATCAGACTCACCCTCCTCTCGGTCATAGCAAACACGGTCATTAACCAAACACTTCTCCATCGACACAAATCCCCTCTCAACCTCAGAAACAACCATGGGGATATTCACAACAAAATACTCTAAAGACGTAGACCAACGATACTTAGAGGACTGCATTAAAGCTTGATCACTCACTCAATCATACCCAGCCCTAAGAGGAGGATCACCCAATGAGGTGTAACCCGAGGACTCGTGTCGCAACCGGGATCACGACGGGGATGACGATCTGAAAAGATAAATTAAAATATTTGAAAATTTTAGAAAAGGGAGTCGCCACCATAGTTTATATGAAAAACTATGGAAGAATTAAAAAAAACGAGGATAAGGCTAGTTTGCGAAAATCGGATCTAGGTTCGGGAGTCGATTACGTGTGGGGAAGGTATTAGCACCCCACAACTCCCGTCCTAAGATGGTACCTTTAATTAAATAAGTAAATTGAGTGTAATTTTTCAAAATATTTATTTTCCAAAAAGAGATAAAAATGAAGATAGAAACAAACAAAAATATTTTGTTTAGTTTTTAGGAGCCCGACAAGGTTTGACCTTGCTCCTATGTATTCCCATCAAGGATGGAAAATCAGGATTATGTAGTTCTTTTAAAAACGTTTGTTGAGATTTTTGATATTTTTTTTTGAATTTTGAAAATTTGGCATTTTTATGTTTTTTTATATTTTTGAAATTTATATATATATATATATATATATTTGAAATCAGTTAAATTTCATTTTGGATATCGCATGATGCGCTTTGATAGTCCAAATGAAATTAAATATTCTAAAAAATAACTCCCGTATAATGCGAACGATCACTTGGAAATTTTAATAAAACAAAAAAAAATTGTTTGAACTAAAATAAATACAATATTGGTATAACTTTAAATAAAACAAAGCTGCAAAGTAAAAATAATGGACAAAAGAAAGAAAAAGAAAAGAACACGAAGAGAGAAGAAAAATAATAATAAAAAACTAAAATGAGATGCCAATATACGTTGAGCCCAATTCTTTTTTTAAGACTTTTCCTTCTTTTATTAGGTGGCAAGAAACCTAATTTGGCCATTACCGCCACACAAAGCTTTAATTGGGAATAAATTTACATGCAATGGCTTAATGTTCCCAATTTCCTTATGCTGCCAAATAATTAAGCCAAATCTATCAACCACTCTTCATTCTTAATTAATCTCACTCCTAATTGGGCTAAGCCCAAAAAATCAGCATGCACACTACCCTCTCACAATTCACTTCCTTCCTTCCGCATTCTTCTCCCTAACACATAAAGATTAAACCTAGGCCACGCCCCCTCGTTATCACCACTCAAACGCTCCCCAACCACTATTAACCTTCACCCTATGTTATCTTCGCAATTAAAAAAAACAAGTGGTCCTAAGCCCAAACAAAATATATGTCTTAACTTAACCTGGCCAAATTAGTATTTTTCTTTTAAAAAAGAAAGGTTAAGGGACACGAAGAGAGTATGGGCATTGTTCTTTAGGGCAAAGCTTAGAGACCAGGGTTGGGAGGAAGTGGTGGTGGCAAAGCTAACGGCGACAAGCGTCGTCGATGGTAACATCATGGGGGCTAACGACGACGAGCGCCGCCGATGGTGGTGGCGAAGTGGAGGGTTTGTGATGGGGTTGTTTTAGGGCGCGTGGGAGGAGGCTTAGGGTTGTTTGGCAGGATTATGGTGGAGTTTGGGGGTGGCTTGGCTTGCGATTTGGGGGTGGCTCGTCGGTGGGATGTGGCGGCGACAGCAAAGATGAAGATGGAGGAGCTAGGTGGCTTGAGTGGCGAAAGGGGTTCGCGTTAGGTTTAAAAAGGGGATGAGAGAGCTTGGCGGATGTGGTGAAGGGAAATCGGTAGTGCTTTGAGGAATGAAGGTTATTAATCTTGAATTTTTGCTTGATGTTTTGGTCTCTGGGTATTTTATGGTTGAAGAATTTGGCATCTGTATATTTCTAGGATTTGATCTGGTTTCTGATTTGGGTTTGCGTTTGATGTTTCAGGCAACTGGTTGGGTGTTCGAAGATATCAACTCCATCGGAGTGTCAAGGTATGATTCATGGTTCATATCATTTAATTAAAGAAATCTATTAAGCAGATTTAACTGAACATTTTCCATTTGATTTTGATACTGATCAGATCTAAGCAAACACACATCAAGGCAAACACAAGGCAAAAGCAATAAACAAATCAGTTATGATCATACCTGTTGAAGATTCAATTTATTTTTCTTCCTTCATTGTAATTATCTCTACCAAAGCATTGAATCCTTGGAAGTTTTTCTTAAGTCTCTGAAAACTTAATCTTCTTCTTCCTCACTTCACCGTGCCTTCCTCCTCCTCTCCATTTCTCTTATGCGTTATCCTCTTTCTCTGTTGCTCTCTCTTTTTTCTGCTTCGTGTCAAAAGAAGTGACTTATCTCTGGGACATTTTCGAGGTCAAGATGATTTTTTTTCTTTTTCTTGAAGGGGAAACCATACTGTTATAGTCGTTGTGGAGTTGCGTGCTTAATAAGGTTAAAAGATGGAGTCAATGACCGTTGGAGGGCTTGCTTGAAACCATTTGCAGGAATGAGGTAATGGTAGCTGTGAGAGAAAATGTTGTAGAGGCACTCTTGTTAGAATAAGGTAATGTTGGTCTTGGTCACAGTAGTGAGAAGCATTGCAGAGAGGTTGAAGCATTGCAGGCGGAAGCACTGCAGGAGCAATAAGAGAATGGTTTGGAAATATGGAGGTTTCTCATACGAGGATGGTGTAGTTGTCAAAGGGGAGGACTCCAACTTGGAATTTTCTATTTTTTGGTTCTTTTATAATTTTCAAAAAAGTAAATGTAAAATGTATATGAAAAAGTAAAATACTTTTTGTTTGATTATTTTTTTTTTTTGATAAAGAAGATAAAAATAAATAAAGAATAAAGTAATTATATTTTCATTTTATTATTTTCATTTTTCTAAGATGAGAAAGAGATAAAAGAAAGATTAAACCATATCATTGAAGTTTTCTACTTTTTGAAAATGAAAGAAAATAAGAATAAAAATCCAAAATTTTAATTAAAAGATATTTTTTATTATTAATATTTTGAGAAATTATTAAATAAATTCGTACAAAATTAGGTGTTGACAGCTGCCCCTCTATACTTTAACTTTACTGAATAATTTAAAAATTAAAATTTTCATATTATCTGAGTAAAAGTTAAGTAAAGATAGAAACACTAATTTTGTCCAGGTTTAAAAAGAGATAGAAAATATAAGCATTATGTCTCAAAAGTGGGGTCATCGTTGAGAGACTGGAGAGGGGAAAGTGAGGTCGTGATCTTACACTGAGTCGAAAGGGTCACGAATCGTCACATGCTGAAAGGTTGAAGTCGAAACCTTGGACCGAGCCGAGACGGTTACAAACTACTAAGTGTTGAAAAGTTGGGGTTGAAACCTTGGACTGAGCTGAGAGGGTCACGCCATTTCTTCTAAAAGGTTGAGATCTTGATGATATCAAGAGGATCTCGTATCATTATGAGGCTGTGATCTTGATAACATCGAGTGGATCACATACCATTGCACACAGACGAACATGTGATCATCAAAATTTGGAAAAGCACTTTTACAAGTGTGAATCTTTGTAAAGACCTTGGCAATGCCGAGTGGGTCATATATAATTGAAAAGCTGAGATCTTGACCATGTCGAGAGGATCATCTCTCCAAACATAAGGTTAACCTTGAACTAGCGGGCCACACCTAACAACATGAGATCGGGATCTTGTATCGAGAGGATCACCATATCTTCACTTGAGACCTTGTATCAAGAGGGTCTTAAACCATTTTTGAAAAGAAATGTGAGATCGAGACCTTAGCCATGCTGAGAGGGTCACGAACCACCTTTTGAAAAGTCGAGATCTTGACCATGTCGAGAGGATCACGACCATGCATTTATGAATGTGTGAAAATTTTGAATTTGCATATAAAGATGCATGAAGTTTTATTTTTTTGCTGTGAAAGTGCATGGATAAATGCATGAAATTGTATTTTTTTAAGTTTTACTTGAGACTCTATTTCTTATTTTTGCCTTTTGTTTGAATGAGTTCATGAATGAATGCTTGAGACTCAATTTCTTATTTTTGCTTTTTGTTTGAATGAGTTCATGAATGAATGCATGAGACTCTATTCTTTACTTTTGCTTCAATGAAAATGCATGTATGAATGCATGAGATTCCTTCTTTCATTTTTGAATGAAAATGAGATTTTATTTTTTAGTTTTTTTGAATGCATGTAACAATGCATCAGACTCTATGAAATACATGTAAGAATGCATGTACAGATGCATCAAAGTCTATGAGACTTTATTTTTCATTTTTGCTATTTTTTTGACATTTAGAATCAATGGTTTTCTCTGACATCGTTTAATTCATCTGACATCAAAATTTTGTTCTTGAAAATGAGGGATGTTGCAAATCCTGATGTTATTGTTAAAATTAAGGCATTATTGACTTTTCCCTTTAAAACATTTTAATGCATGTGCTTGAATCCATAGGTGGATGAAATATGTGGGATAGAAAATTTAAGAGGTTTGAAGGAAACTGGGATGGCACAACCCCATATATGTTATCATTTGTGTGCCCCTCTTTAAGGGAAAATCCCATGCAAGGTATGTATGCGAAGCAGGACTGCCCCAGTTTTGGTATATTGGGTAAGGTTAGGTGAAAAAATGGATTGTATATTTGAATGGTAGAATGGATAACTAGGTCTGATGAAGACTTACTGGTGCAACATCATATAGAGAAAACTGCATCCCCAAAAGGAAAAAGTAAATGGAAACTGCCCCAGTTTAGATGTGCAAGGGGGAAGGAAGGCCTAGATGAAAGGTGACTTGGTTTTTGTAAGGTAGAAGGAAAGGATTGCCCCAGTATAGGGTTTTTTCATTTGGCTTGCTTTCGGTTGACTTATTGATTGATGGCAAATGGTTATCTTCTGATATGAGCACTTCAAACGTCTTTCTCTTTTCTTTTGCTCTTTTACCACTTTTTTCTTTTTTTTTCGACCAATTGTTAGTCATGTCCTCTTGTTGCAAGGTTATGCTTTTGAAAATTAGAGCAATCATTCCTCGATCAATATGGACTTTATTAGGCTTGTAACGTGGCCAAGGGTTGAAAGGTTGTCAAGAAAGGATATGAAGGCTCAAAAAGTATTTATGGGTTTTATGATGATTTTTTTCAAACAAGGATCATCGCCAAGTGTTGTGAAAAATAGTCAAGGTGTTCCTTTATAAACATCCCATTCTTTTCACTACTTTTCTTTTTTCATTCATCTTTCTTTTCTTCTTTTCTTTTCATCACTTTGGGATAATATTTCTTGAATTCACATCATCCCCTGATTGATTTCTTTTCTATTTGAATTACAAGAGCATCTGATGTATACCTTGACCGGAGTTTCATCTCTGATGATCCTTGCTTAGGGAATTATTTTGAAAAGAACTATTTATTTTTGTTTGGCTCAAGAAGGGTGCAAAGGATTTGAATTTTTTTTGGATAAAGAAACATGGCCACATATCATTTCAAGTCATAATTGCTTTGTTTTCAAAAAGGTTAACCCTAAAACAAGATTAAGTGACTCCCAATACATGTCATTTTTATTTTTCTCTTTCACTTTTGATTTTGCTTATTATCCTTTCTTTTGCCTAGACTGCCCTTGCAGGTTTTCAATCTAGCGGACTTTAATTATTTATATTGCCCCGAGAGATTGGAGTTCAACCATTCAACCAACCGAGAGAAATGTGACATTTTTGCCCCAATATTACTTTTGTTATGTCATTCTGGGCAATAGTGATAACTACTGAGACAAATCCTTTTGTCTTGGGATTTTGGGATGAGGAGAGACTAGAGGATTTCAGGCGACATACATGCAAATGATTCATTGGAAATTGTCAGCTTTTACTACTTATTGAGACAATGCAATATCCCTGCCTTTTAGTTTTTGCGATGTCATGAACTCAACGATTGTATTAAAGAAAACAACTAACTCAGTCATGTGATCACCATTTTTTATTTTTTGATTTGTTTATTTGACCTATTCCCACGACACCCTTTAAGACCTGTCCCTAATTAGAGCAAACCAATATTCGTGACCGATCCCTTGATATTTACCAACAAGCATGTGCTCTTCATTTTTCATTTTTCTTTTATTTGTTTAACTCATGGTTTGATCTTTCCCGTAAATTTGTAATAAGATCACGTGAACATTTAATTGCTAAAAGAGATAAAAACTCATAGTCTAAACAGAAGTCACTGAAATGTTAATATCTTGAAATGAAATGATTAAAGCAAAGCATAAACTCCTAAAACAAGCCTCATGCCTTCTCAAACTCTCCACAGTTGTAGCAACTTCCTCCACCTGTTTGTGCAAACACTTCACCTCACTTAGGAACTTGTTTGACATATCTCGAATGAGGATTGTTCTTAACAGTAGGTGTATCTTCTTGAAAACTTAGCCATCCAGCATCAAGCAAGGATTGTACCTTGCGTTTAAAAGATAGACATCTTTCAGTGGAATGACCGGCACCCCACCATGATAATCACACTTAACATTTGCATAATAGCCTTTAGGGTACGATGGCTGTAAGGGCTACAACGGTGGATAAAAGAAAGATTAAACCATATCATTGAAGTTTTCTACTTTTTGAAAATGAAAGAAAATAAGAAAAAAAATCCAAAATTTTAATTAAAAGAGATTTTTTATTATTAATATTTTGAGAAATTATTAAATAAATCTGGAAAAAATTAGGTGTTGACAGCTACCCCTCTTTACTTTAACTTTACTGAATATTTGAAAATTAAAATTTTTATATTATCTGAGTAAAAGTTAAGTAAAGATAGAAACACTAATTTATCCAGGTTTAAAAAGAGAAAGAAAATATAAGCATTGTGTCTCAAAAGTGGGGTCATCGCTAAGAGACTGGAGAGGGGAAAGTGAGGTCGTGACCTTAGACTGAGCCAAGAGGGTCACAAATCGTCACATGCTGAAAGGTTGAAGTCTAAACCTTGGACCGAGCTGAGAAGGTTACGAAAACCTTGGACCAAAACACCAGTAGGTAGGGAATCTTTGTGAGGGACGACCCCCTCATCGAGCATGATAAAAGAAGACTTACAAATAGAAGAAGACCGAGAAGTAGAAGATAAGGACGAGGAAGACATGATTATCTTAGGACCGAAAGAACACAACACACTCAAGCTCCTAGAAGAGAGAAAGATGTCGGACCCTAAAGGAAGAAGGCGATGAGAAATGTAGAAAATGAACCTACAACCTTCATTTATAGAAGCTCCAAGGTCACAACCAACAACTCTCCACTTCTTAACCATCCGATTTCGTGGATCCTAAGAGGGGAGACACATTAGTCCCATCAAAGAAGGCCCAAGGCCCAAACTTAACCTAATCTTCGACATTCTCTAATATATACCGCTTTCTTTTATCCTTCATCAATATATGACTCTAAAATCTAACGAAGTTCATTACTTGAGGTATTATAATGTCTAGCTATAACTAATTTGACTTATTATTTCCTTTTTTTCAACTCAAAATCTAGACGTTAACAAACTTACAAATTGACCATGAGACTCAAGAGAGGAAAGGTTATTTTTGTTCATACCAGAACAAAATTATTCTTTAAGGAATATGTAATTATAAAAATGTTTAAAAGGGAGAAAAGGAGTTCGTTAGATAAATTAAATGAATAATAACAGGAGAAAAGGGTAATTTTATTTGGATGAATATTTTTATTAGAAATATAATATAAATAAAGTGTAGTCTTGAAATTTACAACATCAAAGCAAAATAATAAATAAGACCTTAATATATAAAAAATTTATATATAAGTATTTATTTCATAATTGTGCATTTTATTATGTATAAAATATTTTGTCTATCATAAATATACACAAATACAAAAAATATTATGTATCAAAATGTATAATTATTTTGAGAAAATTAGAAACTGAATATGTTTTGAAAAATTTAAAAAGATAAAGTTGAAAAATTATTGTCAAAAGAATTTATTTTTATTTGCATTAAAGTGCACAAAATATGATCATGGTCCTCTTCAATTATAGGTTTAAAATTATAGCTTTTCCTCTTTCACGACAACTCCTCATATAAATAAGAGTGGAGATTGAATTAAACTATTATGTAACATTGAAATAAACTTTAAAATTTGTTTAATAGAACTAAATTATATAATTATATATATGATCGAAACGGAGTGCATTAAACTATCCTATATTACTATTATATTATTTCAACTAATCTCAAGTGTAACAGATATAATATTTTAAAACACATTTTTCAATCTCATAATATATATTTCTGTTTTTTTTAAACAATTTTATTTAAGATTAATTTAAAATTTTAGAACTAAATTAAAATGATAATTCAATTTACTTGAGTTTAAAAGTAATTTAGTGATCCTAATAGATACATATAGTACATTGACAATAATGGAACGAAAACAAGAACACAAATAGTGAAGGTGAACGAAAATTAATAGTGATACAAGTCATGCCATTCAACTACATACCCAAAACAAGCACACCAAAATCCTCATTCCCATGAACATATATTTACACATTAACGTACAAAATTAATTACACAGTAATACTATATTTGTAATTTCTATTATTCTGGTTTCCATGCTGAATATTTGGAGATGTATTTTCATGAGTAGTAATCATATAGGAATTTGAAGTGAGAGGTTTTGTCAAGGTGCCACAAGTCTTTCCCTGCAAAGGTCTATTACAATGTAAAGAGCTTGGACTCTCTGCTATACTTATGGGTCTTCTTCCCTGATCGGTTGAATCAGAAGGTGTCAATCGATCCTGCAAGAATTCAGCAATCAAATTTATATCCATTTTTCACTGTTAGGGAAATTAGTAACCAATTCCAGATGATGCAATACATAAATATGACAACATTAAAAAAAAAAAAAAAACTAAGTTATTTAGCTCAATTTTAAATAAAAATTATAATTGAAATTATGATAATAAATTTATCTATTTGAAGATACCTTTTTCGTCCTCTCCTCGATGCTTCTCTATCATTGTAAAAATCAGGTGCTGACCTTGCTTTGAGGCAAAAGGTCTGACGAAGTTTCCTGATATTTATCTCTGTTTTTTCCTGCATGTAAGTGGTTTCAGTGTTACTGATTAAGCTGAAGGAACAATGTGAGATAGCCTTCACGATGCCAACAATTAACATATCAACCCACCTTGAATTTTGTATGCAGCCGCATTTTCTGCAGTTCACTAGCACTAAACTTTTTTTCAAGTTTCTGAATTGATGAAGAACATCAAACAAAGAAAGACGAATGCTTAATAAATGTACTAAGGCACAATCAATGAATTATAAGATAACATAAGTTCTACCTTCTTTCTACTTGAAGCTCTTTCTTCGGTTCTCAATGGGGATGACTTTTTACTTCTACGTCCATTTAAAGCACTGGAAATGTTAGTCTAGAATTAATAACCATAATTAAGAATCCTCTCCAAGGTAGATGTGAATGATTGTAAAGATACTAGAAACATCATCATTTAGTTATTAGTACAGGTTTCCCAAAAATGAGAAATGTTTTTGAAATTGATTCATATACCTATATATGTATGCATGTATATGATTCGTGCTCTCCACAAAGCCAGAAAGCATGTTTCAACTCACTCTCGTTGTAAAAAAATCAATGCCTCGAGATAAATTGGTCTGTTATTCTTGAGGAAAAACTAAGTGTTTTCGACATATGACTATACAAAATTTAAATGGACTTGATGAACTTGAAAAATAAATGCACGTAAAACTTTTGTCATCACCTTTCAGCTTCAGTTAAAGGGGTAAATGAAGAATGTTTTTGCAACTCATTCTTAGAAACCTGCAATTAGAAAATGGCTCACCATTAATTAGCATCATTGACTTCAAAACTCGGAAGATCGTACAAAATGGAAGCCAAAAGCCAAAGGTTTTGTAGGGGTTTATATAATTAAATATGCATTGAGTATGAATACCTTAGTTGTGGTTCTTAGGAGAGTCGAACCATCCTTTGAAGAAGCAACTCCAACTCTAGTACTTTCAGATTTCCTCACCAACGATACTGTCAATCTATTGATTTCTCTAATGAGTGTGAAATTGAGCGACATGTAAGGTGACTTAGCAGTTGATTTTTCTTTATTTGCAGACTTATTGCTCAATGGAGTAGCAATATCATCTTTATTAGAAAGACTAGGAGTTGAGCATTTTACTGGTGTAGAGTTGTTGAACTTAGATGATCCAACAATTTTTAACAACTTGAATGAAGAAACTGGCCGTTTCTTCTTGCCCATTGATTGCAAAAATTCCTTACCAAAGTTGGTACCCTGCAGCAACAACTAATCCTGTTCAATTTCTACGTAATTAAAATATCAAGAAAAGGAAAATAAACTCCTGAAAATGAATAAAAAGAAACTTTGCCCAAGTTTCATTGTGTCCATGGAAGAAATTATTACATATTACCTATACAGATTAAAATTTATAAAAATATATATCATGAAGATATTGGGTGAACCATATGGTTCATGTAATAATTTCATATCTAACTTGGAAGTGTTTGTGTTCTACTAACCTCTTCTTCACTTAGCTCCTTAAAGTTGTCAGATTGGTGATCTGGTAGAACTTTTTTGACCTTGTTACTTTGAGGTAAATTAGTTTCTGTATTTGAATTTAACTTAAAGGTGACAGTACCATCTGAATAAGTCTTGAAAACATGAACATTTTCTTCACGGAAAACTACTTTAGACACTGGACTTGCCATGTGTGATTTATGGGTCTGTGAGGAACTGGTTGCTTGTTCAAGCAAAGCAGCTGCCTTTTGAGCAGCAAGTTTCTTGTAGTGAGCTTCAAAGAAAGCTTTCTTCTGTGCAACTGAACCAGGCTGTGTAAACCTCTCTGCCTCTTCAACATAGCGGTTTTGTGAGAAAGTAGACCATTTCTCCCATGCCAGAGACTCTGACATGAACCTCCCAAATGAGATTGATTGCCCAAGTGCTTGATTTGAGTTTCTCTGAAATGCACACGTTTTTCAAGGTGAGCCTCCATAGCATCTCGAGTTACAACTATAAAATTGTTGTATCAACTATATTTTTCCGTAATTTTTCGAAGCATGGAAAATCAGAACAAAACGAGGACTGTGTCTACTGTTAAAAAGCTTATTAGAAAGTCTAATTATGCTTAGCTACACCCTCTAATGGTTTTGTGACTGGAAATCCAACTCACTAAATGATTAGCATTAATAAGTGAATTTCCAAACTCATGGATATATATAAATATGGCAAGATGTTAAGGGAACCATTAGTATCAGAATTGGGAGCAACCCAACTGGTTAAAACAAAATCGAACAGCTGAAAAATCTGGTCTTGTTCTTATATTTCCATTTCTCAAAAACCAGGAAATATGTAGGAACACAGGAGAAAATATCTGGTGGCAGTTCGCAGAATTCAAGGATACAATAGTAGAAAATCTTAGGAACAGAAGTGACTGCTCAATGAACTGACCTCGCTGGCTTCTTTGGGAAAGCCAGAGGCATAACAGAATGGTTGTTGCGTGAGACAAGCTGACGAGTGTCCCATGTTTCTCTGCTACATTCAGGACTCAAAGGATCCAAATTTTGCAATAATTATTATAATATGATCCTTAAAAGCATTGTTATATGTTGTATGTGGCCGTTTTCAATAATTTCAAACCGGTTCAAATTTGAATTTTCAAAAAAAAGTTGAGGAAGTCCATGATATGGGCAAAAGTAGACACTTTTATAGTCTTTCAACATATTCAAAAGGAGCATCATAGTTCAATGTATTATAGTTACAAAAGTGGGGCTCTCTAATCATGTTGGGAGAAGGTCCTCAATCTTTTTCTCGTTGGTTTGGCCCACTTTCTGAAAAGACCAACTATATCCGCATCCGTTGGTGGTTAGTTTGAACTTGGAGAATCTTTATTTACGTTAAGCTTTATCAAGGAATTAAGTGTTTTCCTCCTGATAACGAGGACCATCTAGGAACAAGAATGTAAACAACAGTGACAAATTTACATTGTGTCAAATATTTTGAGAGACTTCCAATGATAATTTGCAGTTTTTTAATTATTATTTTTGTAAAACATAATGACAAATTAAATGAGAATTTTGCAGTTTTTTAATTATTATTTTTGTAAAACATAATGACAAATTAAATGAGAATTTTAAATTAGAGAAAAATGATACATTATTATTATTATTATTATTATTATTATTATTATTATTATTATTATTATTATTATTATTATTATATTTATTATATTTACAGTGATTCACTCCTACTTTTAAAACATTGATTCTATACTTCTTTGAATTAGGATTTATGATTTACATTTAATGTTAAAGTTTATATCCATACGAAGGTATGTTTTATTATAACTTGTGGTTAAGTTTGGTATCTTATTACTTTTTAGGATGAGTTTGGTAACCTGGAAAGTGAAAGATGGAGGGAATAGTCTATACTTGCCTACATTAAATATATACATTAAATATAAACTAGAAAGTTGAGTAATTTATAAAAAAAATCACAAAATTTAATGTCTATAGTTTTGAATTGAATGTGGTATTATTTGCTTATGTGTGTCCGGATTAGGTTGATTGAAGGTGGATCTAATGAAAAAAATACTAAAATTTACATATTGTATATATAAAAGAAATGTTGAAATATTTAAAAAAATACTATTTTTAAAAGAAATGTTCAACATAACATAATCACTTATTTAAAAAAATACTATTTTCTATCTGAATATTGTAATAATTATACCAAACTCAAATTATTATACATTTATTTTCCTCCTTTTTTTCTCAATCTTTTTTCTCTCATTAATAATAAAGATAAATAAAAATAATATGACTAATGATAAATAGAAATAACAATAATATAAAAAGAAAATAATATCGATAAAAAATAACTATAATTTTTAAAAGTTAAATAATAAAAAGATAACTTTTATCTTGTTTTTCTTATATTTATCTCCATCAAATAATCTTTATTTCTATTTTATTTATTACTTATTTATTTTCAATCAAATAGCTTTTAGTTTACTCTTTTTCTCATATTCATTAAATAATTGTATTGCTTTTCATATTTCTCAATTCGATCAAGTTGTCACTTTCATATAATTTAAATGTTAGAGAAAAAGTTAGTTATTGGTGAAAAAGATATTAGTCATTAGAAACGGAATTAATTACTTCCTTTTAACTTTTTGTAAGTTAAAAAGTACATAGTATAAAATATGAATTATACATTGTCTATAAAATAAATAAATTCAACAATAAATTATCTAAGACCCAAGTGTTACGTGTAATGACGATACAACAGCATGCAGTTCTACTACATGTTTGATAAAACATTTATGATTATATTGATATGTTTCTAAGGTCAAACGTTACAAGCATACACTCCAAAAAAAAAAAAAAAAAAAAAAAAAAAAATTAAAACTAAAAAACCGTAAAAAAAAAAATTTTTCTTTGGTAAAAAAAATTTTTTTACAAATTTTTTTATGAAATGAAAATAGTTGAATATTTATTTTTT
>Ga0099825_1006588_pt1 | contig 14453 bp, 4 predicted proteins | sample SiratroredBW_FD_76838 | JGI IMG/M metagenome (GOLD analysis project Ga0099825, IMG submission 76838) | Root nodule microbial communities of legume samples collected from California, USA - Siratro red BW | ecosystem: Host-associated > Plants > Roots > Nodule | place: USA: California | collected... | reverse complement strand
TAGATTGTTTTCAGAATCAACTATTTATTTTATTTTTTTAAATGAATGTAATCTAATTTTAGTTAAAACTTTAATGTAATTAATTATCTTGTTATGTATTATTAGTAAAATATTAATTAAAATGTAATTAAAATTTAAAATGAATTTTAAATTTAATTAAAAATTAAGAGTATTTTTTAATACAATTTATTTGATGGAATTGAATTGATTTCAATTTTAACTAAATCAAATTAAATATAAATTAAATCAGTTTTAATTTTAATTAAATAAAATTAAAGTACCTTAATATATTTTTATTTTATTTTTTTAGGACATCTCTAAAATATTTTTTTATTTATTTTATTTGTTAATAAAAAATGTGTTATATATATGTTAGAAAAAAATAAAATTTATTATTCATGTTACAATCTAGTTTACAATTTTGAAGATTTTTCATTATTCTAACTATAACTTCAAATTTAATTAATTTGCTTATAATATCTAAAAGTGGATAGGTTAATGTTTTGTAGGAAATGGTGTAGCTTATCTAATGCTATTCGAAAATAAAAGTGAAGAAAGAAGACTTAAATGTTTTTGTCCTTTTCTTGTCATATTTATTACCACCACATTCTTCATTTCCAACTTTGACTAAAAGCTCCTCCTCACAGTCCTTCTACTGCACTATTTAATGCTCTCACCACTTTTCTAGTTTTCCCTCCTTACTCTTTCACGCGCCAAACACCACATTCTTCACTAATTTCGTCTCTTCTGTCAAAATTCCAGTTCGCAAAATCAGTCTTTGAGAATGGCAATAATTATGACAGAAATAACTATTTTTATTATTCATGTTAATATATATATATATATATATATATATAAAGGTTATGTTTGAAAAAAATTTCTATTAATACCTCCAGTAGAAAAGATGAAATCAATTTTTTATTATATAAAGTTAGATTATCCTACATCAAAGCTAATTGGTGGAGGATATTTTCTATTAACTTCTCATACCAGTTTTAGCATATGGAAAATATAATTATTTTTTTTAGAGGTGCTATTGAAATTGTTTTTCTTTTCTAAATATACTTCTAATAAGTTTGTTGATTTTTGTATTAACAGTATTTAAAGTCATATCCACAGCAGTCTACAATTATATATTTGTACAAAACAATGTTATAATATTAAAGTTTATTGAAAATGAGAAGAAATTACTTAAAGTCCCTGCTAACAGTAAGAACATAGTATTTCAATAGTTGATTCAAGATTCCCCACTGCACATAGTGATGATGGTAATGCTGCAATGTTCTGAGTAGAAATTAAATTTGATTGTATGTAGTGGAAGGAGGGACATGGAAGGATTGGAAAATTTTGGATGGACGTGAAAATGTGGTCCAAGTGCAATCTGGTAACATGGACTATCAAGTGTGAACATAATCAATGTCCTACTTTCATCTTCACAACTATTTCTCTTTATTGGATCTAATAGTTTCATAATATAATATAATTCAATTTAATTTAAATAAATTAGAGTAAATCTTCTGTTCTGATGGAATCAAATTAATTCCATCAGAATGGCAACGAGGAAGGTAAAGAGGATCTTTACGTCATTTTAAACTATAAATTTATCCTGAATTTCATTTTGTATTTCATGAATATGAAATTTTCTAATAGGTACATTCGCACGTGCATTCATATATGCTATTAATTCAATAATTTTAAAAAGTCAAAATCACATATAAATTAATGTCAGAAAGATACTTATATTATTTTCTTCAACGTTAAATGTAAATGAAATATAATTAAATAAATATCAAACTACTAAATAATAATTGAATAAATATCAAATGATTATGAAAAAGAGTAAAAGTAATTAAATGTGTTCTAAAAATTATTTGATTCGATGGAATTGAAGACGGTATCTCCTAACGTAATAAACCGTTTGAATAAAATCAATTAAAGATAAAATAATGTATAATCAATGTTAGGATAAAAGTTAAAATACTTTGAAAATCTAGGTAAATTGAGTGGATATTAAACAAATTGAACTGTTGAGAGAGAACAAAACTTATTTTAGTGAAAAAAAGTTTATAGGATTGAATACTTAAAATTAAAATTAATAATCAAACATTTTAATATGAAAATTTAAAAATAATAAATAAAAATATTAAAAATGAATGAAAATAATCTATATCATAAAAATTATGTGATTTACTGAAATTAAGATTTGTGTTTCTTGAACACTGAAAGGAAACCATATAGAGAAAAAATGTCTTATCAAAATTATTTGACTAAACTTTATGAATTTAAAATACCTTTGAGTATTTGAAAGTTGATAAAAATTTAAAAAATATAAATTTTTATATTACCAAAGTTATGGATTTTCAGTAATTTAAAATAATAACAAAAAATGAAAACAGAGACAAATATCTTTATTAGTATGTGAACAAGGATGGAATGACATAGATATATACGTATTCATCATCAACTACATTTTCAATTTAAAAAATCAGTATTATTATCAAAATTCTTTATCAAAATTGAGACAAGTTCAAACAATATTCACAAAAAATAAATTTACTTGTCATCCATATTGGTGATTAAATATAATGAACCTGATACATAAATCACAATAAATTACTTAAAAAGAAATGTTTGTTATTTAAAAAAATAATTATATATTATTTTAAGTTTGTTTTAGTTTTGATATTTAATTTTTGCTATATTTTTTATTAATTTTTACTTACAAATCATTATAAAAATAATATTAAAAAATTTATGTAAAAGGGTTGAAAAATACAAATTTTGATAAAAAAAATTCAAAAATTTTAATCAAATTTACTAAACTTATTCCAATCCATGAATTTGTTTTAAAAAAAAACTACAAAAACTCAATACTTCTATAAATAAATGAATGACCATTTTTCATTGTTGTTTCTTTTATTAGTTGAAAATTGATGAAGGTGAGAAATATTATGTAATTTATTATAATAAAGAATGTCTTTTATAATTTTTTAAATAATCATTCTACTGAATTTACTAATGAATAATCTTCCTTGAAGAAAGAAAACTTAGTTGTTTAAACCATATTTAGAGTCTCTTCTTCAACCACATTTTTTTCTATTCAGAATTGCTTAAAAGGACAAAATTTAGTACCACTTTGATCAAATACATCTTTTAATTTGAGTCTTATAAATAGAAATAAATAGATACTTTATAATATTAAATGAGAAGAACAAAAATACTACCATGTTTAGTATCTAGAAAATATAAATTAACACTATTTTTCAGTAATTTATCCGATGGTGTTACCGAAAGCTCTTTTATAATATCCAAAGTAATTAATCACAATCAAGAAAAATGATTATTTAATTATAGCATATTAGCATTACATATTTTATTAAATTTGTATGTTTTTCCAAAACCACCTTTAACATTAATAAAACTAAAATTAATGTGCTTCAACAATTACCCATTGAATGAAGAGAAAAATCTTTTAATAAGTGTATTTCTGTAAAAAAGATTAATTAATACAAATAACATTTTAGATGAATTCTTATATGAACAAAAAAAAAAAAAACACCATACACTACTCCCAATTTGACATGAGTTTCAGGGATGTGTGCATGCTTATCACCATAAAGCAAGTATCCACCTTCTCTTCAACTCAGATTCTGTCAATCCCTAGCTCAGACATGCATGCATGCATGCAAAGCTACCCACATTAAATCACCACCTTAAATTCTTAAAACCACCCTTGTTCTTTGTTCCAACACACTATTCAAAATTTACTTCTTTAAATGAAAAAAGTTACATTTTTCTTTTTTTCTTAACTTTTGATTCAAACTATTACTATAGTAATTACATTTTAAGATTCATAATAATTTATCAAGAGGAGTATGAACAATATTTTATGCAGTTATTCTAGCACTGATAGTCACTGTTTCACCATTGTAGCATATATTATTGAAGGGACAAACAATTTTAAAATTGAACATGTTCAATGGCCATGTTGCATGTTTTTTTTTTTTTCTTCTTTCAATTATAAGTTTTGTTATGTTTTGTGAAATCATATTCTATTTTAAACCTGTGATTTTTTTAAAATAATTTATTTTGAAAACTCTGACAGCTTTATGAAAAAACTTTTCTTTAGAGAAATTGAAACATGCATATCTCCATTGTAATGGTGCGTGGATGCATCTAGAATTTCAACCAATATTTTTTTGTTTCAAAATATATTTACGAACTGAACTTTGTGGAACTGGTATATGTAAAATATTTAAGTGGTGGCTGGTTCCAGAAAAGACAATAGTTACATAGTTGTCAACCTTTTGTTTAATGTTCTTCTGTTCTTCAAATACACTCAATGTTGTTTATACATAATAAACAATGATATTTTAAAATTGTTTAAAAAACAATGATACTAAATAAGATTAAATTATGCTTATGTGTTGGTTTATCAAACTTAAATTTAATTTTTTGTTATTATTTTAGTACGAAGTATCTTATTAGAAATATGTTTTAAAAATTAGGTAAAAAGTTCAAATAAATTGTATTTTATTGATATGTTCCATATAAAGTTAAATTAACAAAAAATATATTTAAGTGTTTTTGCCGACATTTTTAATGATGAAGTTATTTACATACGATGCAATGTGTGCAACTCTGACATGGTGGTTCTTTGTAACTCAAAGGGGCAACCGACACCAACCTCTCTATATTTTGTATTTAAATTTTGGTGTGGACCAAAGGGGCATGCCCATTTGTCTTTCATGCTTCCTATCATTCATCAAAACAGTAACACTAGAAACCCTCAATATAGAGATTATTTGTTTGAGATCTGTGTTTCTTCTAAATTTTAGGTTTATTTTTTTAATATTTTATTGCTACATAAATTATTATTAATGAAATTTTTATTTCATGTTATGTTTTAATTTGTTTATAATATATTTTCTTGTCTTAAACTTTTTCTTTTTTTTTTAATAATTTGGTGATTTTTTTTTAATTTTTTTATCAACTCACATAGAAATAAACATATATACTAACTTGTCGGTTTTGTGCAAATTAATTCTTCAATCCACATCATCACTCTAGATATACCCTTAAGAGTTAAAATTATTAGACAAATAACTATTTCAGTTTAATAAGTAATTTGGAGTTCAAACTTTTAGGTGTGTAATTACTAAATACAAATAAAATGCATATGATTACACATGTTTAAGTTTCTAACCACTTATAGTGTATGACATATTTTTAACAGATTAAATTTTCATTGGTATGGTTGGTGGATTATACAATCAGAAACAAAGCCCCCTTGTGATGAAATGGATGGTGTAATTAAATGAAGGGAAATTTTTTATTTAAACATCATTTAAGATTTTTTTATTACAAAATAACAAAGAAAAAAATATAATAACATTAGTTTCATTATTCAATTTGCTCATCCTTTATTTTTTATATATAATTCAATCATTCAAATATTTTCAGTCACACCTCCACTTCTCATTGAAAAACTTATTTTTTGGAGTGACGAATTTCACTCTCCTAAATATATCTTTTTAATGTTAACATATATGAATGTAGTAAATGAAAATTACAAAAATTTCAAATATAAATGTTCAAAATTAAACTACACTTGTATTTTTTTATTTTTTTTTATCTTTTTTTTAATATTTTATTTGTTTTCTTGAAACCTCTGTGAAGAAGAGAAATCAAATTATACTCGTCTGAGCTAGTTACTATCATAAACTATTTGTTCAGATACCACTTACTAGAAAATTAAGAGAAAATATATTGCAAAAATCAAACAAGAATAAGACAAAAGCTAAATCCACACAAAGAATGACACTACCTTTAATCTAAAACCTTGAAACATTATATATTGCTAAACTTTCTCATTTCTACTAAATATAAATTTGTTATTGCTTATTTGATTGAAATGAAGAAGGATGTTGATACCTTACTGTCATCATTGATTCGTCGATGATTGTATTGAGGTCATATTAGATGATTTATCTGAAGATTGTCATAATTTTATTACTTTCCTCTTATCTGGGCTGGTCTTAATTAGTATTCAGTAAAAAATATTTAATATGTGTTTTATTTTCAAATTTTAAGATATCTTTTTTGTGTTTTAAATATAAAAATAAATTATTATTTTTTTATTTCTTTCAAGTTATTGTTTTTAATATCTTTAGTTTTAATTTGAATCTAATTAGAACAAAGTATCAATAATTAAGAAATTATAATATAAATTATTGATTATAGATCTAAAATATAAATATATGCATTTAAAAAGTCTATTATTTTAGATTTTTCTAATAATATAAGAAAAAGTTAAAAAGAATAAATGCATTATACACTTTTCTTATCTATTATACACTTGTATATTTATGTACGATAAATTTTAATTGTATAAAATATATTTAGAGAATATATATATATAGTAATAATTTATTGTATTCTTTTAGATTGCGCAAATAAAATGGATAAAAGATATATAATGTTTGACTTCTCCTTTCAAAGATTTACCTAACTTTCTTCACCCTGTGATAACGATGTTACCGTAATATATTAAAATTGTCTATTTTAAAAACAAATTATACAATTTGATAATTTTATTAGGATATTATTAAAATAAAATGCTAGTTATTGAGTTTAATGATTAAATATATGATATTAAAACCTTTATATGTTGTTTAATTATATGTGATTGTTGATATAATTTTCAAGATAATTATTATAAAATTTTATTAAATATAATATTATTCAAAATCATTTTTTATTTGTTTTATCATTATTTCTCTTGTTAAATGGGTGAAATGTATATATTTCTCATATTTTTGGACTCAACGTGGTTTTACATCGGATTGAATTGAAAATAATTTACTTTACAATATAACACTCAAGATAAAATCATGATAATAATATCCTAATCTGGTTGACGCTTCTTTTATGAATAATTACATACCTCTTGAATATATAGTATATATAAAACTATAGAAAATAAAATAAAATACAACGTACGATGATAAAATAATATATATGACATACATAATCATTTCACTTACTTAGAAACAAAATGTACATTCAGAGTATTTCTTTCATTGCAAGCGATCCATGAAAATAATTTGAAAATTTCAAACTACATAATAAAAAAATATCTGTCTTGTTTTATCATTTTGTGAACCTCTTGAATTTATTAATAATCCTATCTATCAAATGTACAACTACTGCTTCTAGTAATTTAGAACGATCTGTAAGTAATTAGTACAAAGTAGATAACTTTTTTTGTCATTTATTATTCTCCCACTCGTGTAAAAATTTTTAGAACTCTGTGCAGTTTAATTTAATAGCAGTACCATGAGTCATAAGCTTTTATAATGTTACATCCTTATCTTGAAGTTCCCTTTTTATACACATAAACACTTTGAGTCAAATTATGGTGGCTCGTGAGCTTTGGCTACCTAGGAACCTAAGTAGATATGCTAATTCTCCTCACTCAAAAATTCTTGTGTTTTCTTTTGACTTGTGTTTATCCAAAATACTAATGCAACCAATTACAACATCGAAAAATTCTTTGGTGGTAAAATGTGCAATGGAATATGTCTCTTGCAGTAGATGGGTGAACCTGGGTGAAAAACGAGCAATGGAATAATAATAAAAATAAAAATAATAGAAGTGTAGCAATTAGCACAGCCCTCCTAGGATCCTATGAGCAAAACATTAGAAAAACAATTTAGGAGTCTGATTCTGATAAGGTGACCCTATAATTTAGGGCTAAAAGACAAAATACTAGCACTAGTAGACACCCCTCTCTGCCCCTCCTATATTTCAACCCCTGAATTAAATTAATGTTACCAAACAAACACATCAATTAGTGGGGGCAATAATAATAATAATAATATATATATTTTAATGTGTGAATCAGCAAATGAGAATCTTAACTATTATCTCTTCCTTGGGCAACGGGCAGCTTGGCCTCCATCTACAAACCACAGTGTACTATGATCAATTAACTACAGGTTTCAAGAATTTAGAAGCAGTAGTTACTAATTAATGATCATCATCATACCCATTAACTGAAAGATGTAAAATATTATTACAATTTAAGCAATTAAAAGAGAATTTTTCGTGCTTTGAATAGTGAGGATATACCAAGAAAAATGCAAAGTTACACATGGAATAGCGTTAATTGTGGCTACTTGTGTGTATATACTGACATTATTGTTAAAAGGTTTCCTTTTTTATGACATTATTATTATTGTTGCTATTATTAAATAAACAAATAAAGTGATAGATGAATTTAGGTATATCCTACTTACCCAGTACCCAAATTTGAATGTAAGGTAGTGATTTTGAATGTTAGCTATGGCCTAAAATATCTTATGTGCTTAAAAAAACTGAAAAGAAAAGAAGATTCTGTGGTTTAATTACTAAGCCTTTAACACTTTTGGTAATTGATGAAATCCCAGAAATTCAAGTGAAGACATGTCCATCAATAAAGTTCAATAGGGTCCCCATTATTTGAATGTGCCTCTCTCCCTCTCTAACTCTCTTTGACTGCTACGGGCAGCAGCAGCAGCCCTGCCCGCTGCCCGTGATAATTCTACCCTTAATGTAATGTAAAAAATATCAAAATATCTACTAACCCAATTAATCTTTTCTCATGTGCTCTTTTCCAATTTCATAGGTTTGTCTTGTAGTGTTAATGTAAATTTGGGGTTTCTTGAGTTATGTCATTAATTACAGCGACACTGTAATTATGATTTGGTTGGAAACTTAGGTTTGTGTCAAAACTGTAGCATACCTCTTCACAATGCCAAAATGGGTGTTTAAAAAGCACTTGATGTCCCTTTTAAGAAACCTTGTCTTGAAGATTCCTTGCTCCACTCTCTTGAGTTTGGCTATTTCAGTGTGCTAGTGGTATCAGTTATATATATACAGAAGTGTGAAGGAGAGATAGTTCCCACTTGAATCATCATTACCAAACTTCTCTACAAAACCAAGGCCTCATCACTTCCCTCCATACTTTTGAGTCAAAAATTATCATTTCAAAGCCCTCTTCTGTAGGATAAGTTTGTGCCCTCCTAGTGTTTGGTTTAAGAACCCTGCTCTGGCCTGGCCCTGGTAAAGGCTCAATATCTTGTAGTTGCCAGCTTTTGTACATGCCAGTTTATAGCAACCTTTACCAGTTCTTTTGAACCAAACCCCTCCAGAATCAGCTTTTCCCTCATTGTCTCAAGAAGATGGCCCCTTCTGGAAGGACAACAACTGCAGCAACATCAACAAGGACAGCCTCAAAGACAACCACCACCACCACCACAACAACAAGGAGAACAAGACAACAAAGAAGAACAGCACAGTTCAAGAAGAAGCAGCAGCAGCAGCCACAGCACACAAAGAGCAACAAAAAGCAAGAGACTGATCTTGTTCCCACTGTTTTGCCCTCCAGCTGCTCCTCCATAAGCTCACAAGACTCCTCAAAGGAAGTGGACATGCAAGGTTCTGAGGTCATTGATGTGTCCTTGAGTCCATGTTCCACACCAAAGGGTCAGAAGTTTAGGATTCCTGAGATTTCAACATGCCCTCCAGCACCAAAGAAGCCAAGGGTTCTTTCCAATTGCTCTTTGAGAAGGTCTCCACTTTCGTTCTTTGTACCACCTGACTTGGAGCACTTTTTCTTAGTGGCACTTCGAGATGTCTCAGTTTGATTTTGTGTGTTAATAGACTATTGAGAAAGATACATGTGTTATAGTAATAAATCATGACACTTTAGAAGATGGACTTTTGAAGTGGTTTTAGTATATTTTCTCTTCATGTGTACCTCTAGCAAATGACAGAGGTATGCTTTGAGAACTCTAGATTTTGGTGTGTTCATCTTAGAAATAGTTACTTCTTCCCCCTTTCTTCAATTTCTGCTAATTTTAACAATTTGTAGGGTTTGCAGTCACTAAATTTAGCTGGGGTGGTTCCCCAACTAAATTTAGATTTTTAGCTTACTTTTTTTTTTTTCTTTCCTTTCCCTCTTATAGAAGACATGTTCTGACCTTCAAGTGTGTGCTGAGTGCAAATGTAATGGGTTTGGTTTAAGGTGTGTGAGTGTTCAAGCTTGCAACTCAACAAAGCTTCAGCTGTCAACTAGAGAAAGTAAAGCCATACACTTTCCTTTTGTATTGAAATCCCTCTTTGTTTTTTCTCCCTCTGCTTCTCTTACTGCATCACTTGTTGGTAATGATACTTTTAATTTCACAGTAAATTTTGGTACCCTTCTGTTTCTATGATATATTCATGGTCACAATAAGGTAAGTAATTGTTAACAATCCACTCTGAGTTACAGAAATAAATAATTTCAGAAGAAGTAGTACTCTGTACTCTCTGCAGTTCCATACACGCAAATTGGTATAATAACAAATTCAAATCAAATCAACATCTTTAATTCCTGAGATCATGATTAGACACTCTTGTAATTAAGTGTTTGAATTTTGTTTTGTAGTTGGTAAGACTAAACCCCACTAATCATTATACAGTAGCACTATAGTTTGTCTTCAACATTTGATTAAATGAGGCTAAAATAGTGTATACCATAGTCAAACCAAGGGTCCACCACATGATACATGAAATTAATGATACTGTATGTGTCACCATCTCTTCCTCAAAAACAAAAACAAAACTCATTTATTTTTCACGCAAGACCCTTCTAACTATGTTGTACTGTTTTTTTTTTTTTTTTTAAATGTCAATTTGTTACTCCTTATTTAGATCACATGAAGTCATAGGGATTCTACATGACTACAAAACACAAATCTTTAAAACTATTTTGCAATTTTGCCTCGAGACAATTTTCAAGCAGTGAAGACATAGGCTGCATAGCTTCTGCCATGACAGTTTTAACCCTTTCTGTCCAAGTTGGAAGTTCTTGAAGGCAGCAAGTGGACGTATTTGGGCACAGTTTCATTGTTTATTCATAAAAAAATTAACATCTCTAGTCACACTGTACATACAAATATCTTAAGCAGAATCAATATTTTAATTAGAAAAATACTTATCTTAATATTTGTTATGAGTTAATCATGCATGTTTTATATTAATAAATAATTAATGTGTTTTCTTACATAGGAGTGGCTAAACTGTGACTGAGGACATGAAATGAAATTATTTTGATTAAGATCTGTGGTTTTGTGTGTCTGTGGATGTGGCAGCATTTGGAAGAGAATCCAATGAAGAGACTCTCGTGCGGGTGTGTCATTGTCATATTAGAGAATCTCAAGAAATTTCTCATCATTTTTTTTTCATACTTTTAGACTTTTTCTGCTTCATCATAGTTTCTCAGTATTAACTTTGAGGATAACTATACTCTACACGGATGTACACGTTTTCACTCTACATATTCATAATAATATACTTTTTCTTTTTCATTTAAATATATACATGTATAGTATATAGTAAATATTAACTTCGAGTAACATAATTAACAAACAATATGCTTTTTAACAATATAATTGTAAGTATTTAAATTACTATGGTAAATATTAACACAGTAATATTTTTTTTTCTAGGAAAACAGATGCTAACATGATTCACATATAACTTGAATTTGATTTTATAGAACTAGTTCCGTCGTAGAATTATGCTTATAAAGAGTATTAGTAAAAAAATCAATTTTTTTAAGATTTATTTGGCAGAGAGAAAAAAATAAAGAAAATGAAAATAAGAGAAATAGAAAGAAATAAAGTAAAAATAAAGATACTTATATTGAAAAGAAACATATAAAAAATAAAATAAATTTAGAGATTTATTTTATTTAAAAGAAGTGAAAAATAAAAACAAAAATAATTTTTGAGATTATTTAATTTTAAAATTATAGTATTAATAATATATTTTTTATTTATATTCATAATATTATTTTATTTTTTATATTAATACGAGCATTTCATGGTCATTTGCGAAAAGAATATTGGACTGAGTTTTTTTTTTCAGTTCTTCAATTCTTTCTTATCAACTTATCCTCTGTCTCTTATCTTATTTCTTTTATATGAAATGTACTTTAAAATACATTTCAGTATTTGAAATACCACCCTTTGATTTTTAATTGAGAGATGTTTTAAAATAAATAAATAAATTATAAAAGTTGTGTATAAAATCAGTATTTTCGGCAATGTATAGTTCCTTCTATATTTACCTTTGAAATGAAAAAAGAATAATACAATATAAAATAAAATTTAATTTTCAAAATAAAATATTTAAAGTACAATTAAATATACTTTAATATAAATTTAACAATTGTTTACACGAAAATTAATAAATGGTGTTGAAATTTTGAAAAGTTTTTTCATAAAAAAAAATCATCTAAAAAAACTAGTAAATATAGAGTCTACTTATATCAAACTATGAGTGCTTTTCAAAACTTCTTTATTAGAACTATAAAATATTTTTCAATAAAAAAAAACACTTTTTAATCATGATTCACAAATATTCTATACTTGTGACCTAAAACTTTGTACTTTCCTACAGTGCATATCATACCTAAAGAATATATGTAAATCATACCTATTAATTCTCACAACTATCAAATATCAAGCATTAAAGAAAAACATGTGAAATATATCCACAATATTTAACATATTCTTGAAATTATTAATTGTAACTCATCTCATAAATTTTTTTTATAAAACCTGCAAACCTTCTCATACAAATTTTCTAGCAAAAATTACAACTCCTTTTGTGAGACACAAATATCTAATCCCCATACATCAAAAATCAAATTTAAATAAAATAAATTATAATAAGTAACTCTCAAACTAGAATATTTTAATCTCATACGAAGATTTTCGATGATAAAATTATACAGTTAAATAATAATCTATTTATAGGAAACGAATTAATATGCATAAAAATAAAAATTGTTATATAAGATGAAATTTAAATATTTTATTATTTAAATTAAATATTTATAAATAAAAAAATAATCATTTAAATTTTATTTCGTAATTTAAAAAATAATTTTTTATTTTTATTTTTTCTCTATATTTATAAGTTATATTTTCAAGATCCAAGTAAGTCTTAATTAAACCAGTAAAGGAAAGAATAGAAGTTACCAATTTAAAATTCTTTAAAATGAGGACCTATCTAGCCAGAGATGTACCAAATTATAATAATTTATGTATATATAAATAAATAAAATATTAGGAAAAACTCAACTCATTTTGAATGGTAGTGTCTTAGTGTCTACCAACATATTTTAGCCAGAGCATTAATATATGAAAATACTTACGAACTTTAACAAATGGTTATTTACAAGTTATACTTAAAACAATTTATATTTGGCTTAAATGCAAAATAAAAATTATAAACTCTTCAGATTATTTGATTTTTAATTTAAAAATTAATTCGACACTTCTTACAATTCATTTTATCGTATAAAGTTAGAATTAAACAAAAGCGAATATCTTTTGTGATGGTATGCATTTGTCGTCACATTTGTTTTTTCGTTTATTCGTCGCCGAGGTTATGTATAAAAATACGCGCTTTTGTCTTTCTCCCCAAAGACAATCCAAAATTGAATGTAACATTTGAATCTATGAATTTGATTAGGTGAAAAGGAAGAAAAAGTGGCTGGAGAATAAATTCTTATTTAAAAGTTTGAATATTTCATTGTTAAGTTCCTTTTAATTCAAAGAATACAAATTAGACCAGTAACAAAGTTGAATCTCACTTTCAATGGTCTTCATGATTCACCAAACACTTATAAATGTTCAATGTCATATTATTCCAAAATTCAAATAGAATCTTGCTGCTGGAATATTAAAATTTGTGGGGATAGAAAATTGCATGGTATGCAACAATTACACATAGTTTTTTTTTCTTGGGACATTATGTAGGATCAAAATGTGGCAAACATCTCTATATATAGATGTATATAATATTATTAGTATTTAATATATAATTGTGTTATATATATATATAGTATGATACATTTAAAAAGCTAAATTATTTTAGTAGTAATATAATCCATTTTTATTTATCTGGATGAATTAGAAATAAAAAATATCATAACATCTTTGTAACAGTCTAGAAAATATGAGTCTAGAAAATATGAGTAGAAGTGTTAAAAGTGGAATGAAACACTTAATTATTATATTATTAAACTGAAAATATCTATTTATAGAAAAAAGTAAGTAGTGTAAGTCTTATTTCAACTTGAGTCATCATCTTTCTAAAATTCCTGACTTTCTTTTCCTCTAATTGCTCTTTAAGCTTCTGCTCCTGTCTTTCATCAGTTTTTTGAGCGGAGCTTACCGTTGTACTCGTGATGAAGAACATAGTAAGTCTACCCGATCAGAATCTCTGTTAGAGTAAGTTCCTTTTCTACTCTTTTCTCTCAGAGCCAGTTTTAAGTTTTTGTTTTCCTTTGTCTTCTAAGCTTGCATGTGGCCTCTAAGTTATCAAACAGTGCCTCTGTGAGCTCAGTTCCCTAG
>Ga0099825_1006585_pt1 | contig 14462 bp, 7 predicted proteins | sample SiratroredBW_FD_76838 | JGI IMG/M metagenome (GOLD analysis project Ga0099825, IMG submission 76838) | Root nodule microbial communities of legume samples collected from California, USA - Siratro red BW | ecosystem: Host-associated > Plants > Roots > Nodule | place: USA: California | collected... | reverse complement strand
CTAAGGCACCTAGGGTTTATTTTTAAAAAGGAGAAATATGTTCTACAATATTTTTACAAAGGAAAATTTTCTACAACATTTTTATAATTTTTCACTAAAGCTTAGAGTTGTCAGCATCTTGATATCTGTTAGTGGCTTTGACTCCTCCTGAGCTTCAATGTGTTTGGTCATGGATCTAATGATTAGACCTTGTTTGGGCCTTCGTCCATCAACTGTGAATGTGAATTTTTCAAATCCTTACTGGAATAGAAACAATCAATTGAAATACATATTCAATCAATTGAATTTTTGAGAATGAACTGGAAGTTAATCAAGTTAATATGATTTTATGAAATATAGTTTGTACACTTCAAGAAACACAATAAATCAGATAGATTCAATTGGACAGTTCAACAAACATAGCAGGCACAATTTCTAGAATTAATAACTAGTACACAGTATGTTGAATACAAAAAACTAAATTGATTTATTTAAAAAAATGATTTGTTTTTACACAAAAGATACAATTATGTGACAGATCAGTTCATGAATCAATGTTAGAGAGAGAGAGATCAAACACGCAAGATTTATACTCGTTTACCCTTCCACAAGGGCTACATCCAGTTTTCCTTGCCAACAAGCAAAGAAAATTCACTAATCAAACTCAATTGTACATCCTATACAATAAAGACACTTTCTTGCACCTGCAAGAATTACTACTATGCAGTTATCTCCTTCCTTGCACGCTACAATTCAAATACACTACAAAACACACACACACACACCCACACACACACCAATCAAGCTATAATGATTTTATAGAAGTAAAAACAACATCCAATTGAATGAATTTTGTAAAACTAAAATATTTTGCAATCAATTTGAAACAAATAGGTTCAAGGTAAAATTGCAAAACTTTTCCCTGTTTTCTAAGAAGATGTGAACAGTGCAGAGCTTTCAAAACAGTGAGATCAACCCAAGAATACTTTCTTGATCAAAGACCCTCTTTGAAAGCAAATCTTGATGTTCTTCTTGAAAAAATCATAACGGTTTGTACATTGTCTTGAAATCTCTCTTTGTATTAAGTGTAAATTCAATATATATTCAAAATTGTACAAAACACATGTATTTATCAAAGTTTCAGTATGTTTTTAAAACATATTTGAAATTAGTTACTTCTTAATCTGTTAGTTGATACAAATCAATCGATTTAAAATTTGTTAAATCAATTTATTTTTACCAAAGACAATTTTTAAATTATGTTTTTCATAAAGAGTTCCAATTAACTTTGTTAAGATATCTTTAGTGACTCCACTGATATTTGAATCTCTGCACTTGATCTCATTAACTTCCACACACACACACATACATACACACACTTAACAAAAATAAAGCCTTCATCACTTCTTTGTCTTCACTTTCACTTATGTTGCTTTTTTCTTGACTTCACCAAATACCAAATTTGTGAGATTTCTAACATCAAATTGCTCTTTAGTCACTCATCTTCAATGTTTCAATCCTTCTTGTCTTAATCCAATGCTTTTTAATTCATTTTTAAGCAAAATAATAGGAATTAGCAATAAAATCCATTTTTTGACTCTCAAACATTTATTAACAAAAGGTACCTAAAATAATTAAGTAGATTCTAAGATTAGAGGGATTTGATTTTGTTATAAAAATTAGTCTAATAATATCATATAATCAATTCTATCAAATTATCCCAAACTTAGAATCTTACTTATCTTTAAGCAAAAACTTGGTATAGATGAGCAATTACTGAACAATGATATAACAACTCAAAGTAAATTCAGCCAATCTTATCATAATCAATCAAGTATGCTTCCATCAAATCAACTCATAAAAGAACAAAGTTACCTTATCAAATCTCAGTTACGGTACTCAAGTGTAAAAGAATATGCAAACAATTTTCAAAACAAATGGTAAGTTATTTTTAGTGAACAACTAAAGGTATTATTTCTCACCAAAATAAGTGTTTAACTCAAGCACTCTAATGTCTCAGGATATGATTTTTCTCACATCTATAACATATTTTTCTACAAGCATTTGTTATACATCTATGTTGTTATTCTAACACTAGAAAATGACTTTCCTATTTACCAACCTATTTATCTATCATCTAGAAAAAAAACGGAAGTTTCGTAGCATTGTAAGTGAATGCATGGACAAATCTAGGAAGAGAAATAATACTTCAGTTTTCTATGTTGAAATAAAAAAACATAAAAAAAAAAAAAGCGAGCATCTCCCTTGTCTAAGAAGAAGAAAATGTTTTATGAAAAGATGTTAGTTTTGGCACTTGTAACTACAACTAGACTCTTAGGTTTCACTTTCAAACCACCAAGTGAGTCTCAAAATTGATTATCCAAATGAAACAAATATTTTGAAAACTCAAGTCGTGTGAAGGAATGATAGAATAACCATTCCAATTATCGGAGACCGATTTGATGTACGAATCATGAGGTATGGTCAAGGCATAATGCCTTTTTTCAAATTTTTTAGTTGAAACGAAATCAAACCCCATAAAAAAAAAAGACAAGATGCATCAAACACTAATAATACGTTTATGAGATGGAGTGGAAGAGAAGATGTAAGAAAAAGAGTAGAAGTATAGTTGATTTGATTATAAAGAAATAGATAGAGAATGAAAAAAAAAATTATTGAAAAATAAAATAAAACACTAAATTAATTATGATGGTATGTGTGTTTGTTTTCATATACATATATATATATATATAATGGATTATACTAATTATGGTGCTAACATAATCAATTGTGTGTATTTATTTTCAAACACAATTTATATATAATTGATATTACGATTGATTATGTTACATCTCTTCTCAAATATACATTTTTCTTTTGTTTTTAATTTTTCTATAGTAATTTTTTTTCATTTTTATTCGGTCTTGAATTTTGAAGTTTCCGCTACTCAACCAAACTACCATAGTTCCTTCGTTTTGTTATTTTTCTTTCCTCGATTTTCATGAACTCAACCTAAAGGAGCATAAAGGAAAATCCACAACACTTGCTCTTTGATTGAGATTAAAATAAAACAAAGAAAAGAGTATTTAAGTAATAACACCCCATTTATATACACATACATTTATAACTTATGTACCCAATACATATTAGGTTAACAAAATATATAAGCAAAGATAGGTTAAAGAAAAAATTAATATCAAAGAAAACATATAATAAGAGTTTCCTTTCAAATGGATGATTTTACAAACTCAAAAATATAAAGAGAGTCAAACATTTCTAATAAAACATTAATACAAAGGATAAAACATAAGCATTAGGTCATATTATATTTTTTTTTTTTTTATGTAACTCCTTTAAATAAAAGTCGACCATGCACATGAAAGATTGTTTACATATGCACATGTGATTATTTCATTCTTTATCTTCTAACTCTTTAGCAATAATAATTTCCTATATGATATAGAATGGGACAAAGATACTATTTATAATTTTTTTAAAGTTGTGAAGTTATATCTTATAGTAATGAGAACTTGTTATTCACATCCACTTGTTTGGATAAAAAAATATTTTGTTGTATAACTTAGAAATTTTATATATTTTTTTAAGAGACTTTGTGTGTTTATGCTTAAAGTCAAATAATTTAAAAGATAATTAAGAATAATTCAGTATGCTTTCTATAGAATCAATATAAAAGCGTTTGTTACTTTTTTACATTACACAATTTTTGTACTCTTGATCATGATAGAAACTTTTCCAGAAAAATTTGTGAACTTTATTTTAAAACCACCCTTTTAATCTCTAATAGACATATTTACGAAAGTATTCTTAAAATATGTATAAGATCTATTCAAATTTCCTTTCCTAGAATTAACATTTATTTAAAAAAATAACATCTTGTAAAATTCAAGAACTATTAAAACAATTTTTAATTTGAAGAATTAAAAAAAGTAACCAAAAATTGAGAAATTAAAAACATATTCTAATGAAAATAATATAAATAGAATCCCATTGTGTTATTTTGATGGGCCAATTAGTAGCCCACTCCGTTTGGGTCTAAGCACACGGTGTTACTTTTCCTCGTATTTTGCTTTTGCAGACAACTTTTGAATATGCTATAATTTTGTTTTTAATCTCTTTCTTTTCTTAAGTATATGTTAATATAATACGTTTTTCTCCTCTTGTACCATTCTGCTTCTTTCGTCTTTTGATTTTCTCCTGTTTCTTCTTTGCTTAATTCAATGTTTTTTTGTCCCCATTGAAGCATACGATATAGGAAGGTCATATCAGGACTTGCGAGTGGCCATGACATGTCACCACCACCCTTTCAAAGATTCTTCGGATATTCCTCTCACAAGATAAATGTAGAATTTTTCACCAAGGTGTTTAGGTCCCCTTTTTTTAATCGCATACTCGGCAGAATATTTATAGATAGCACCTGTACTGTGCTAGTTTAGAATTTGGTTCACAAAGAACTAAATTCTAAATGTGAAAAACTGGTAGAATCGTCCGAATATTAGCCGGAATCGATCTCTGAGCCGGAATTTTAATTTCTTTGTTTTTCATTTAAAAATAGCGGAGAGAGAAAAAACTTAGAAAAAAATAAATTAAGAAAAATAATAGTTTGAAAAATAAATAATTTAAGAAAACAAAAATTTGAATAATAGTTTAGAAATATAAATTTTATATTGGGTAAAAATATTTTAGGGATAAAATAAATTAAAGAAAAATGTTTTCTAAAGTAAATTTAATATGAAAAAATAACAAAAAATAAGGTAAAAATAATAATTTATAAAAATAATTAATTAAAGAAGGTAAATATTTTCATATATTTTTTAGAGGCAAAAGTAGGTTCTAATTGGACATTGTTAAAGGATCAAAACTCTGAGAGACCAAGTTAAAGGTCACATGCAGATCACTAAAATAGAAGTAATTTTCTCATAGTCTGATGACCAAGGTTCTCCTTGAAATAGAATCTAAGTTCTGAGTTTTCTCTTCAGACTTGGTAGAGTTTTAATGATTTTTTCAAGCCTTTTGTTATCCCTTGAAGATGCTTCCATTAGTTGTTGAGATAATGGTTTCTTGTGTTACTTAGAGTTTAATAGTAGGATCATTGCTTTGGGCGACCTTATTTTCAGATCCATTTCAGTCCTAATTCTTGATGACTTGGGGTGACCTTCGAAACTTCATGTAGTTGAGGGTCTTTGTGTATTGGCCAATAATTTTGTGTCTAAGCTCTCAAAACAAATTATTGTAAACTTTATTGACTTCACCCAACTTGTATACATGATTGATATACATGTCGGAATCATGGTGAATATATTTGCACACTACAAACACATGAGAACAAGGGAGGTGAAGTTTTTGGAATTTCTAATAGTAGCATCACCATTCATCAAGTTTAACTACAAATTTTTTAGTTAGTCAAACTTCTCTTAGGTTGACCATCTCCACTAAGAATCTTCTGATGCATTTGAATTCAAGCACCATATGAGTGTTTGATTTTGAATGAACATCTTCCAATACCTTTGATGCAACTTTGGAATAGACATGATTAACATTAATTATACAAACACTTACCTCTCTCATTTTGTGAAAAATTTGTTACACCTTGTATGTATGACTACGACCATGGAAAAATTGGAAGATTCCTTATTTTTGTAGAATGAATTTATGGATTTGGCTAAGTTGGTCATCAAGTGACCTCATCTTTTGCCTGCCTCCTATGCAAGTGCCTACTTATGTCTAGAAATTTTGTGAATCGAGTTTATTGTTTCTGGATTGACTTTCCTTATTATCTTGTTGTAGCAATTGGCTCGAGACTTAGTCGTTGCATATGCTGCATATTGAATTGAAGAAGTTAACAAATAAAGGAATACATGAAAGGAAAAAATGTTGCTTTGAAAAATAAAAGTGGTTAATCACATTTACAATGTCCTTCTTAAGTCTGACATTCTTGAAGTGTCTTATGAAATTTTGTGCAATGTGTCAAATGTAGTAAACATGCACAAAGTTACCTTCGGTCCTTCCACTCACCTCTTTTTTTTATACATATGAATGGAGTTGTGTCGATCAGAAATTAAACACAGTCCATCCCAATATGTGATATACCTCTTTAGTTTTTTTTAAGAAAAAGATTGAGTTTTAGTCATCTTACCTTCAACAACAACAAAGACAATGGGAAGTATGTTGTTCCTTTAGCCTTGTGCAACAATGACCAAATAGGGTGCGTTTGTGTTTTTCGTAGAGGAATGTGCCATCCACTTGTAGCAATGATTTGCAAAACCATAACTCATCAGTGTAGGACTTGATGGTCTATAAACAATCTGTTGAAGTAAACTTTATGCTAGAGTAACTCCTTGTCAAAATCTGGTAGTTGTGTGGTGATTCAATACTTAAAACCGAGAACAAATTTTAACATGGCTTACAATAGGTTGAGCAATTTATGGAATGATTATTCCTAATTCCTGTACACATTTTCAATAACTTGTTGTTTTGCCAATTAAGTCTTTTTTTTATGTGTGAAAGTATCCCATAAATGACTTGATATGCCCAATTATAGTGGCAAGTGAGGTAGACGTGTTAGTGTTATAATTTCATGAATGTTGCTAATTATGTGTGAGCACAACCAATAACAATCTTGTGAAATTAAAGGGGTTACACATGTGTGAACTCCTTCCACCTTTTGAGTCTCTTAATATTATTTTATGATATATAAGATTGTTTAACACTTCTAATTTACATTGCACTCTTACTCTTATTTGATTAGGATGTGTGATTATATACATTAAGTAATTCATCATTTGAGACTTGTTAAATGCGTTCAATAATTATTTCTTATTAATAAATTACATTTCCTAAAATTTGGTTCTCTATGAGTATTTTATATATTTATGATCAACACAAAATTTAACATTTTCTTCTTAAGAAAGTATATATTTAGAAGTATTTAGATACAGAATTAAAGTAAATGATATTTTAACATTAAGATAAAGTTGTTTAAAAATTTGTAAAAGCATAAAAAGAATTAATCTACTAAAGTTTTAACATCACTATTTCCACGTACTTACTCAAGGCTCTACTATTAAAATACTTCATGTAAACATATTTTAATTAATTAAAAGTTCCTTATCATCAAAATAAGACGTTGTAAAAGGAATTGAAATAATTTCTAACAGTAATTATAATAATTATAAGATCAAACTCAAAACTTACGTAATCAAAGAGTACCTATGAATCTTTAATGTTAGAAGAAAAGTTGGATTCATGAAATGTGTATTAGTGCAACAGCGACATAGCTTACGTAAGCAGCCATAATAGCCCCTTCGTTTCTTTTCTTCCTCCGATCATGAATACGACATCATATGGTTCTTTTCTGGAGCTTCCGCGATCAATGTAGTTCTCACGGCAGTCATCGGTATTGGACATACGACTGTTCACAGCCCCTACGAAGCTTCCATGACCAAAACCAAACTCCTGATGGTTTTCGAAGCCAGCAGGGAGGATGGAAGAAGAAGAAGCATGTTAGTGTTGTGAATAGCAATTAAAGAAGAAGAAGCATGCAGCTACCCAGAATACCATCTGAAACACTTATGATCAATAAAAAACAAGACGAAAATCAAGAAAACCTTACCTCAGTATCTATAGTTTTATTTCAAACTATATATATTATTTTATTATATTTTTTATTTTATTTTTGAATATATTTTTTTTTTCAATTCAACTCTTTTTTAATTTATTTTTTAGTGTTTATGTCGTTAAATCAATTATGTTTTATTTTATTCAACTTTTTTAATTATTGGGTAATTATTGAGTGTTGAGAATCGCTCTCGACTTAAAACTGCCAATTGTCAAATTTTTAAGTTAAGTTTCACAAGACAAAAGTCAAAAATTAATTAGAAAAACTGTTATAAAGCTGAACAAAATCAATAATCTAAAACGTCACATTCAAAATTCACTCCACCAAACTGATAGTATTGAATTTTGACTTTTATAACACCCTTCTATCCAAAAAGAAAGGCTAGAAAAAATGTACATTTAATTTGATTCAGGGTAAATAAAAAGAATAATATAAAAATATAAACGATGAAATAAATTTGGTCAGTTCACTTAAATAATTAAAATGACCATATAAAAAATTTAATAATTTAAATTAAATTAGGTTAATTTTCATAAATTCTAGTTTTCTTTACACTTTCTCTGTCGCTATAATTTAGCATATTTAATCTAATAATCTAAAGCAACTTTCCATCAACTTTTGTGTTTCTTTTTATCGCAAAGCATACAAATAAAAGTATACAGTGCTTGTCCCACAATCTTGTCAATAACCGTCGTATCAAAGTATCAACATTCTTACAAATACATGTTTGTATGTTTATTAAAGTATAAAAAAGGATGGCTCATACTTTGACAAACATGAGGAAAAAACACTCATTTTATAACTGAAGCAAGAAAGGTTTTAACGTGACACGTAACAAAGGTAAAACGCAACGTAAGAACAGAACTGGGTGAACTTAAAAGGGTGACGCGGAAGGCAAATCTCTATCCATCATGATGTGGGCCTCTCAGAGATTTGGCATTTCTTACTGAATAATACAACCAAGATCGAATTGAACCATTCATGACCGTGAATTCGTGCTCCAAATTTTACCCACAACAAGCACCTTCCACCATATCCGCCATCGTCCACCATCACCCACCCATTAACTAATCGAACCAGCACTCAACAAAAATCACCACCCTTCACTGTTGCCGCCTGCAAAGCTTCAACTTTTCAAATTTCCCAACTCGAATTTACTCGGTCTGCTTACTGGGTCGTCTCCGAGCTATGCGTGGAGCTGAGGGTGCTGCTACTGGTGGTTTCGCCGTCAGAGGCGGTAGCATCTACTGGGGAAGAAGAGAGGAATCTGGTTTCAGAGGAATCGTGGTAATCTTCGCTTGGGTCTCTGTTCCACAGACCCTGTTACGAGATTTCGTTGATCTGTGTTCCTCTCTCGGGTGGAATTCCCTTGTTTGTTCTGCCAATTATCTCTCAGCGTAAGCTTTTCTGATTTTGGAATTTCCTTCTATTTTTGGTTTTTAAACGTCGTGGTTTCATTTATGATAGCTTCTAGACCATTATATTTTTCTCTCCATTTTGTTTGTTGCTTGAGAACTGTTTTGATCAATAAGATGGAACTAGTGGATCAGCAATTTACTGAAATTGAAGAGCTAGGTTTTAGATGAGGATGAATGGTTGTGAAAATCAGAGTTTTTTTAACACTGTTTCTTAACCCTGGTGTCACTTTATTATGTTGTGCATTTGGGACAGAATAGTTGCTTTTCTTTTTTCGTTTTTCGGTGAGGAGGTAGACAGGCATGCGCCATATTGAGAAAGAGCACAGTTTTTGTATGTTGCATGTCACGTTTGCGTAACCATGTGGAATCATAATTGAATCAGAAGTTTGGCTTGGAAAATGCTTTACGTGTGAAAGTAGCAGAATGCTGTTTAATGTCACATTCGATTGTATGTTGGCTGGCGCCTTAGTATTAGGTTTGCACCTTCCATTAGTTATTTGTCTCCAACTGGTGAAGAGTGAAAATATTTATGAAGTTTATATATGGCTGTTGAAACTATTTGGCTTGCTTTGTCAACTTCAATCAGATCCCAGAGGGGACCATGTGTTAATAAGATGGAATAAAAAAATTACTCCCAGTACTGGTGGGAGGAAATATATGGCTACTGGCTAGCTTACACTTGTGAAATTAAGAATATGGGTCGGTTTGGAGAGGTTTAATTATGGTTTACTCACTTAATTCATAGCTTAATTTAATATTGGATCGTGTCAGGCAGCAAAGGATTTATCTGCATCTCATTAGGAAGGTTTGGGCTTCCTTCTTGATGCATTGGGAAATATTGGAAACTTATGGGGAATCTGTATACTCTATATCTTACATGTGTTGGGAAGCTTTTAATTCTGGTCAAAGTGTTCTGTGACAAAGTTGTAAATTCTAATTCTAATAGTTTTTAAGCATTGGAAAAGGAAAAGGGAGGTTCTACTTCCTGTTAGATTAATGAGATTTCAATATCCAGTGACAATATATTAAATACATTTTATGTGCTTAGGTGTTGTATTACCCTAAGACCCTATTTGGATGAACTTTTCTATAAGCATATAGGAGAAAAAAATAAGAAGGTAAAATGATCGGCTTTCTCCCATAAGCTAAATCATCTTATGCACTTAACTTCTATTGAAGTTGTCTAATTTAACTTCCCAAAAACCAAAGTGCATAAATTGATTTTACCTAATAGGAGAAGTGCAATTCATTTTGCCTTTTTTATTTTCTTCTTCTAAGTTAAGCACTTATGGGAAAGTTTATTTAAACATGATTTAAACCCATTCTGTCAAAAACATAAGTGCCTGCTCAAGTTGTAGCCTCCTAAATATCTGCTGAGGTATGCTATTTTGTATTTGAATTTTGTTGGTCACAGACCCCACCTTATTTGATTTGTACTCTTCAATTTATTGGTTGGTGGTACTGATGGAATTTTTATATCTTATATTTCCTCTCATGCAGTTTTAATGATGAAAGTGCCATGCCATTGGCATTTTGTGTTCTTGATGAACTAATTGAGGTTAGTTTTGGAAAGCGTGCTAAGATTTATATTGATGCTTTTAAATGCAAATTTCAAAATCTCTTTATAATGCTATGGTACAAATCTCTGGGTCTGTACTCTTTGCTTTGTGACATAGCATAGATGCGAAGTGCAAAAATTTATTTTTTTAATGCAGGAGCTGAGAACTAGGTCATGTCCTGTTGTATTTGCTTCTTTTTCTGCTGGGTCCAAAGCCTGTCTGTATAAAGTGTTTCAGGTAATTTTAGGCATCTGATCTTATGTTTGGTATGGAGAATATTATAGTTTAAAGTTGTATCCGGTTTAAGTAGAAGTGCCCATTGTAATAGCTTTCTGTATAAATGCAGCTTATTGATGGAGGATGTGAAACTGCACTCAACATGGTAATGCACTTTTTGTAGATGTTTTTTTCTTTTTGATTCTCAGACTATTGATTATTGATGTTATTTGTTGAAGCCTAACTACCAACTACTTAGGAAGTGCCTCTCTGGACAAATATATGATTCTGGTCCAATCGATGTTACAAGTGATTTCGGCTTCCGCTTCGCATTACACCCCTCCATTGCAAAAGTGCCTGGACCATCAAAACTTGTTTCTTGGGTAGCAAAATCTGTTACCTCCGGATTGGATGCATTATACCTAACTAGATTTGAATCCCAAGCTGCTGAGCATTGGCAAGCTTTATATTCTTCTGTTGTAAGTTCGATCTTGACCACCTGGAATCTTTTTTAGTTTTATTATATTAAACTCTGATTTCACTTTTTTTCTTTAGAATTTTGGAGCTCCTTTTCTCCTTTTATGTTCTGAGAATGATGACCTTGTGCGATACCAAAATATCTATGATTTTGCCCAACGACTACGCAACCTCAATGGTGATGTCAACCTTGTAAATTTTAGTAGCTCCTCTCACCTTGGTTCGTCTAAGACTAATTTTCAACTACATTGTGACTAACTTGAACCAGTTTAACCTAAACATTTCATTATTATTATTGTTATTAATTTGTTCCAGGTCATTACAAACACCATCCAATTCAATATAGAATAGCCGTGAACCATTTATTAGAGAAGGCTGTCACAATATATTCACAGAAAGTGATGCTTGAAAGAGAAAGAACTGGTATGGATGGTACACAGGATGAGATCTCAGACTTAATTTGTGACCTTCAGAAGGTGGCAATAAATTCAAATAAAAGCCTTAGAAGAGTTGCAGTTGGACCAACTGACCACTTCTTTTTGCCTAGTTCAGCAGGGCATCACAGTGATAGAGAATGTGGGACTCCGCAGGATGAACAGAAAGACAAGCCTGTTTGTCTGCCTAGTTTCCCAAGCATCAGTGCTCACAGTGTCCTTGGCCAATTTCTTTTCGATGTTTGTGTTCCTAAGAATGTTGAGGGTTGGGATGTGAAATTTTCTGGGCTAAATGGAAGGTCGTGTGCTTCAGCTCCTAGGCATTCACTTTTCAGAGGCACCAAACGCATTGGTCGGTCCAGATTATAAAGTTGTTCTAATATCTGACCTGAGGAAATACTTTATGATAAACTTGTTTCAAACATCAGCAATTTCCCTTGACAATACAGGAAGATATGGTAGATTTTGATGCAATGCTTGGCTGTGGAAGTATACTGGTGGAAATGGCTCTACATTTAATTCCTTGGCACTTATGAGAAAATGGTGGGGTCAGATTAATAAAGGAGTTCCATCAGAAAGGAGAGCTTCTGATGGTCCAAACGGTTGATACTTGGCTATGGTAACTACTCATTAGGTAATTGCATTTGCATGAAATGAGATAAAATTGTATTCACGTATATGTAGTTAGAAGATGTAAATAGATGTACATAATATATTTTTGAGGAAATAAAACGTCTATTGTAGAGGGTGGAAGAAACTTGTAAATTAGACATGTCTAGCAATGTGTAGAAATGTTGTTATACTTGTTTTGTTAGCAGAATAATTTCATCTCCTATACTGAATATTTTACTGAATGTTGTTATACTTGTCCAAGAAGCTCATCTTTTCTTGAACTTATCCACAACTATGTTTCCATTTGTTTATGATTTGTACCAATGGGTATCCCCAAATATTTGAAAGGGACTATCCCTATTCTACAGTTTAAAAAATGAATTGCCTCCTAAATCCACCTCATATTTCCCCTTCCAACAACATAACCTTTACAATCTAACAATACCACAACTGGTAAATTATTGCAGTCATTTAAAAATTAGAGGTTTGATGTGTTCCATTTTAAAGGCATTTAATGAGTATAATTATAAAATAACCACCTTTGAAAATGAAAAAAACACGACTTTTATTTGAAAACCAAAATCCAACTGTTCAAATGGAAGACTCCAGCTTATTGATAGCAAAATTCGTAAGGGAGACCTTGGTAAAATGGTTTCATAACATTAAGGCATTTAATGACTTTTGGAATTCAGTAACCGTCTCTTCAATGAAAGATGCAATTTATTGCATGATTATGTTATGAAAACGAAGGACACTTGTTAACCATTTAATAAGTTTAATACTGGCAGAGACAACCTTAAATTGAAAGCGCCACTGTCTAAAAACAAAAACATGATAATCTATACTTGCAATGTATATTAATTACGATAATAACTTAAATTTTATCAATACCAAACAATGATAACATTTGTTTTTGGGAAGACACTTTTCATTTCATAAGAAAAATAGAACTTAGAATTAACAATGGTTTAACATAAGCATGAGAATAGATTCATAATAGAATATGGAACGATACTATTATGAAGCAGCAAAGTATAAGATAAATTTTGATACTAAGTAAAAAAAAACAATTTAAGACAATAAAGTCAACAATTTAAGGCAACACAATCCTTTTTTTCATTTTTTTGTGGTTCAAATATTGTTTGATGGAATCAATTATAAAATTCAAATTAAATTGTTTATTTAAATTCTATTTAAAAATACATACACTTGATTGAACTTTGTCAATCAAATGCGGCATTCTTTTGCATTCCCTTCTCATTACCTATGTTGACATATTAGTTTAAACTATATTACGTGGTGATGACATAAACATGTCATTAACTATTATAAGAGACATACAACATTTTCTTTATACAAATTAAAACTTGAATCTTCATATTACCGTCTCCTTCTACTACATCTGTGTAAGTCAATATGATTTTTTCCCCATTTCTATTAGTCGCCGGGTCAGGAATCCAGGTGAGCTAATTTCTCCAATCCTTACCCTTTCTACTGCTATTTGCTAAGATTTTTTTTTTTTTTACTTTGTTTAATGACATCAATTATGCAAACTCGTTTAATATACTTTTCTTTATCATAATTCACTTGTGTTATGTTTTTACTATTCTCTAGATTTTGAAATTTCAAACTTCTAAGTTTTTTTTTTTTTTTAAATATAGATTGAAAGTCACAAATGTTACTGATTTAAACATTCTTTCTAATGAATAATTTTGTGATTAATTTGAAAATGAAGTAATTGATTTGAGTAGCACCGGTTGAAAAAAAAGGATTATTTATATCATAATTTTTACATCAAATCACTTTGGTACAACATAACTTGCATGTTAGTAGGAGTGATTATAATGAGGGATATAGGAAACATAACTTCTTAATAAGTGTGCTTTTTTAATACTTCTATTATTGGTTATATTTGTCGTAATTTTCTTTATTCTTAATGAAGTCCCCATTGACATTAAACCTTAATTTTAATATTTTAAGAGTGTTTTCAAATATTTTGTGAAATGACTTATTGATATTGTTACTTTTCAGGATTATAGGGAACTCCAAATCTGTTAGTAGAAAGAGAAAATTAGGTAGATTTGTGACTCAATTGGCTCATACCACTGCGAGACAAATTGATAAGAAAGGG
>Ga0099825_1006584_pt1 | contig 14463 bp, 5 predicted proteins | sample SiratroredBW_FD_76838 | JGI IMG/M metagenome (GOLD analysis project Ga0099825, IMG submission 76838) | Root nodule microbial communities of legume samples collected from California, USA - Siratro red BW | ecosystem: Host-associated > Plants > Roots > Nodule | place: USA: California | collected... | reverse complement strand
TATATATATATATATATATATATATATTACTTTAAAGACTATTTAGAAGAATCCTTTTTAACATAATAATTTGTATGAAGAAATTATGATGTTTATAAGTGAGCAATTATTATTTTTTTTGAATGAAGGGATAAGATTACTTAATCACTCTAGTTGATGAATAGCCATTCTAACTAAATAAATCATAAAAGGATAGGGATATCCACATTCCACACTCTCCTAAAACCCTCAAGAAAGCTCTTATTGGGTTTGAAAAATCAGTGCACAATCATTGATTTGAAGTATGAAGAACAAGAAAGCTGAACTCACTGAATAATTGAATTCTGAAAGTGTTCACAAAAGTAACGAAGTAACGATATGTTTTCTTATAATGATCTTTTAATAATCTTCTTATTACTGTCAGCAAATAAATATGTAATATTTTTAGAATATAAAAATATTACTTTTTCCTTTGATAATTAGAAAATTTGTTTATAAAAATGTCACTTGGGAGAAGATTTAAAACTCTAAGTAAAAAACGTTGAATTATTTGTCCTTTATGCGCAATCATATGTGCCATAAACAAAGTGATTGAAACTTTACCTAAAAAAACAGTTTTGGGTGAATATAATATTGACATGAGCACCCAGATGTCATCATTAATTCTTTAAACAACTTGTAGCATACAATAGATTGCTTTCAAATTTATAAAATAGAATGACTAAATTAACTGTCCTCGTAACTTTAGTTATTTTCAATTAAATTTCTATTACACAAATCTTGTTTTATTAAGTATTAGAAGGTTTTATATTTTTTAATTGAATATTCGTCATTTACGTAGGATACATGAGTGAAACCTTATATTGATCTGTGGTTACTTGTGTATTTTGATATAAAAATAAGGTATATTTAAGTTTTTTTTTTTTATAAATTTAAATATTTCCAATTAAACTTCTATTAAAATTTTTGTTCTATTAAATATTCAAAACTTTTATATTTTTTTAATTAAATTTTCTCATTTAGTTTTATTGTTAAATGAAGTGATGTGACAGATCTCAAATTATTCACTTGAACAACAATAAAAATAAATATCTAGAATTTTAATTATTTTTAAAAAATATGACAACATTTTATTTTTTATAAATTAAATACTATAACAAAAATTTAATCAGAAAAATAAAGATACAAAAAAATATTTTTTTGATAAATATAATTAAAGTTTTATAATTTTATTTTTTATTATTCAAATTTGTAGTATTACGTTTGAAATTGTAAAATCAACTAATACCATCTCCATAGTTAATGACACATATAATTGAGAAATATAAAGATGAGGCTCAATAGAATTTTTTTCCACATAACTTAATTAAAAATATTTAAATTTATGAAGATCTTAAAACTTAATTAGTAAAATATAATTTTCAACCAACTTAATTCTATTTAAATCAATTAATGTGCTAATTAAATTCTGATAGATTTGATTAATCTCATATCACGTAGATGCGTACATGTTCTTAAACAACAAAAATGTATTATTTTATCTCAAGAAGTCACATATATTTGGTTATTATAAGATATAAACATGTTGTTTTATTGTAAACTACCGAAAAAAAAACTAAGCACTAAATCCTTACATATATGCATACTAAATTTGTTAAGTTATATAAAAAAAATATTTTAAAATCATAGTAATAATAGCAATACAAGATTAAACGATTGTTTATTTTTTTTCTAATATTTTGAATAAGTAGTAATTAAACTAAAAACATTATTATTTTTGCGTCTGTATATTTTATGACGCTATCTTATAAATTAAGATTTAATGTTTATATTAATTTAATATAATGAGAAGTGAGAAATTGAGAAATGTAAACTTGATTTGTTAAAATGAGCATTATTATCAAAACCTACCGAGAAAATGCGTGAAAAGCAAGTGAAAGTTACTACCTTTCCTTAAGTTAATATTGTTACCATTATTTAAGAGATTAAGCATATTTCTTATACTTTTTTTGTTTTTTTATTTATATTAGTTGTTACCCTTCGCGTAGCTTTTATGCTATAATTAATTATTATTAAGAGAAAAATAAGAAAATAATTTATATAGACTAAAAAAAAATCTCTAGTATAAATTATTACATATAATTTATTAGTTCTTAATTTATCATGATTAATAGCAATCTTCATGGTTTGAGTGATTTTACTTTTTCAATAAAACTCTTGAAACACGTTTCATTCATCTTAAAATAAACTTTCTGAAGCATAAAATACATTTTGGAATGAATGGGGATGTCCAAAAATGTCAAAGGGTAGGAAATTAAATCCGAATTAAATTTAGTAAATTTGAAATCAGGAAGAAGTGCATTGACAAAACCAAAATTGTAAATAAAATCAATTGGGTCCACTAGTAGGGTTGGTTTAATTTTCTAGTACTTGTGAAAGTAAAAATACAATTCCTCTCACACCAACCCTGAAACTATTCTTATTAAATAAATTAATTTTATATTTTAATTAAATATCTTAATTTAATATTTTATTATTAAGAGAAGTTGTCAAGTGGGTTATGTAAAAAAAATGTTGTCAAAATTTTTGTATAAATATATTTTCTGAATAGTACAGAAAGAAGACTAACAATATAATTTATTGAATTCTTATTGTGCATCGTCTTGCAATTGAATCACCCCCCTAAAGAGCTCTATATTTTTAACATACAAAAATAGACACATGGATATATAGAGATATGAAGAATTTGGTTTCATATGAAATATCAATAGCATATGTAAAGTATTTTCTTTGTCATTATGGTTATGTATACCTTCCAGAGAGAGAAAGAAAATTGACTAGGCTATTAAAATAATACCAATTTGGATATTTTTTTTTTATGAAACACTAATGAGACAAAGAGAAATATGTATATATATTTTTTGTGAATGTGAAACATGATAATGGTATTATTTTACACAGCAACAGTCTTGCATGCATAGTTGGTGTTTCCAAGTAGTGATTGCTTATTGATTATTGATCATTGAGGAAGAGGTTTGAATGAGTGGTGGATTCTGACATGTGGATAAGTATGTGTTCATTCTACAATAAATAAATAAAATAATGTGATTGCATCTTGGTCGAGTTAGAGAGAATATCTTATTATATTTTATTAAGGTTCTGTCATTTATTTGTTTTTGAGGCCAAAGACAAATCTTCTGTAGCCAAACAGGGTTGGGTGGGGATACAAGTATCATCACCATTATTTTTTATTATTATTTTCATTTTTAAATCAAGTTTAGCCACATGTTATCATTCATTATACTTTGTTTTAGATTGGGACACCAGGAACTTAACTAGTGCAAGGATCACTGAAACAAGAAATAAATAAATAAATAAACAACAACTTCATCACTTGTATCATACCAATGGATTTAAATGATGACAATCCTGATTGAATTTTTCACAGGAAATAAAAGAAACAAATCTTACGTTTTCATAGCTATCCTTGCTTATGAGAAAAATAAAAGGCAAGCATAAATCAAGCAATGTGATGAAGATAACTTTCACTTATATATAAACCAAAATAAAGAGACAATAGAATAAAACAAATAATTGTTGTATACATAAAACCCACATTTCAATAGTTTAGAAAGATGAAAGCAGGTCAACTATAAAAAATAATACAGCAAGTTTTAATGATAATATACGTGTCTTGTAATGTTTTTTCCTTCGGTATCAAACAATATTTTACTTTTGTATACATGTCTTGTAAGGTTTTCCCTGTCAAATACAAAAAAAAAAAAAAGGTATTATTGTTTGCAATACTTTTATTAAGTATGATTCCCATTTTCGATTCATATATTCATCATGCTTTTTTTTTTCCTTCACATTTTAAGACATTATAGTTATGTTAATATATGTTAAAATTATTACTCATCATTATTTAAAGTTGTGAGTCCAATTCATTTATCATACAAATGATGCAAAATACATTAAAGTTTGTAAGCTAAAAATAATATAAATATATAAGGAGAATAAATAATAAATTACAAATGATTAATTTATAAAAGTAATACAAATAATAATAATAATAGTAATAAAATAGAGAAAACAAAAATGGTTCTTTTTCTCTTATTGACAAACAATAGTCAATATTTTATTTATATAGAAGTATTGAATAATAATTAAGATAAAAATATAAAAAGTTAATAACAAAAATTAGATTATTAAGATTTTATGGACACACAACTATGTATACTGATTAAATATGTATATAGTCTAAATTATGTGATTGACTTTAAGTGATATCAATTTAAGTTTGTTGGAATTTCATTTCCCATGAGATTATTCTTCACTAAGATTTCCATACTAAGATTTCCATATATGTTGAACTTAGAAGATGACAAAGGTTCAAATTAGAAATATTTACTTTAAATGCTTGAGGATAAAGAGGTTTAGTAAATAAGTCTATAACTTTATAAGAAGAGAAAATAGGTACTAAGTGAATGGAATCATTTTGAAGCTTATATCTAATTAAATGAAATATAGGATTTGTTTTTATTGTGAGTATAGCTTATCTATTATCATATAAAGTTGCAGGAATCAAGATATTCAACTCAATGCATAAATAATATAATCATTAGAATTCACTAGCGAGTGAGGCTAATGTTCTGTACTCAACTTCACAAGAGGATTTAGAGTCTTTTGTTTTTTGGACTTCCAAAAAACTAAATCATCCCACAAAAGAATACAATATCCTGTGATAAAATATCTATTATCAAGACAATGGGCCCAATCGAAATCTGAAAAAGCTTGAATACTCCAATTGTTTTGTGAAGGAAAAAATAGGTTAATATCTGGAGATCCCTTTAAAGTATCTGATAACATGATCTGCAGTTCGTATGTAAGGTTGTCTTGGTTGAGAAACATATTGACTCAATTGTTAGACAACAAACATTAAGTCTTGCATAGTCAGAGGGGTTGTCCAACAATTTTCCTTCATCAATATACAATGAGCAAGATGGATCCATAGGAAATGATACAGGTTTGCAAGCTAACATTTCATTTTCAAGTGTAAGCTAAGATAATACATTTTTTTTGTTAAGTACATACCATTAGTAGAAGGACAAAGCTCCAACCCTAAGAAAAAGCAAAGACGACCAAGGTTATTGATTCCAAAATTATTATTAAAATTATTCTTGACAACATTCAACTCTTTTACATTATTTTTGGTGAATATCATATCATTCATATACACAAGCATGACAAGCAAAGAGGAACAAAGAGTAATCAAAGATACTTTGAACAAAACACAAAGATATAAATTGTAAGTAATTGACATCATTTTTAACTCAAAACTTTAAGACAATGAGTTTGTGAGTCTTATTTAACTTTTCCATTTTTACTCAACTTGTAACTTAAACTCACACTTAAATTCCTAAATAAAATATAAATAATAATAATAATAATAATAATAAAATATCTAGAAGAGAGAGAAATTATTATTTTTATTAATTTCTAAACAATCAATCATGTATTTGTATACAAGTGCTGAATATTGAGATTACGTAAATCTGCAAACAAGCACATCTAAGTTGTGACTGAAATTAATAAAAATGTTGAATTGATATTAGTTTAATTTTAAGTTTGTTGTTGGAATTCGGTGAGGTCATTTTTACCTAAGAAAAGTTCTTTAAATACACGTGCACATTAACTAATTATTGAATAATTTTGAATACACAACTAAGTTGTTTTGGTTCAATTTAAATTGGATTAGTTTTCAATACAAGATCTGTAACTAATCAAATTCAATGAAAAATATAGTTAGTTTTCGATTTTATGGATTTTTGGTTTGTCCAGATATTGATTTTTTAGGTCAATTATTGTAGTTTGTCTCTGACTAGATCTGTCATTGAAGACTTCCATGCTTAGCCTACCATTTCATTTCATTGTTGCTACACTGCCTACCTTTAACTTTTGTCTTCAGTGTCTTATTGCATAATTGTTGTTACTATCATGTCTAGATCTAAAAAAGAAAAATATTTCAAACCAATATAAAGTTTTAAAATAGAAACTCAATTCAATTAATAATTATAATTATATACTCCAATTATTTGCGCAATCAAAATATAAAATTTGTCATTTTGAATACATTTTAATTCTAAAATTAAAATTGAAATTTAAACTATAGGCTTAATTCGTTTTATCAACCATTGTGATTTAGTTAACAAAATTATACTACATTTTAATTAAAAATTACACAACTCGTTAACCATTAATTGAAGACCATGATGACAAAATTCATGCTATCAATATGACAAAAATATTCTTTTTTTTTCTTTTTATAAAATGAGGCACTACATTCCAACACCACAAGTGAACAGTAACTAAGGAGATCTTCAACTCTCGTGAGGAGGTTAGAGAATAAATTATACATTCTGAAATGACAAAGTTGATCTGAAAGAGCATTTAAAAAACTATATATTAATCATTCATTGTTATGGTTTTTTTTAAGAATAATATTATATTATTAAAACTTGACATCTTTATTCATCTTAAAATATGATAAATATTTTGAGATAAACTAAATATTTTGAGACGTGGGAAGTAACAATCACTTTATTTATTTGCCTATGACAAAAGAATTTGCTAGAAATTACTGTATAAAAAGGTTACCACGTTCCAAAATAAAGAATTTCTTCATAACGCGGCATGTTTTGGTGTCCAAGTTCAATGTAACATCATGCAGTTCCATCTACCATATTTTTTATAAACAATTGAACAAAATTATAATTGATGCCAATGATTTATCCATTATTTTTTAAATTTAATGGACTCCCTTATTAATATGGAAGGATCAATATTAATTTGATTAAATTTTCATAATTAATTTCTTTTAAATGGATTGATATTTATAAAAAGTAATAGGTGAACTTAATTGAATGTTCAATGTACTCTCTATTCATATCCCAGATTCATAATTAAATATCAGACTTTTTATTCTAAACTTAAATTCTAGAGTTTCCTTCAGTTCAGTCCAAAGCTTGTAAGAAGTATTAATTACTTATTATTTAGTTTTCATATTCATTATTTACTTTTTCATATACCTCATTAATAATTAACGTATCTTTAAATGCATATTCGAACTCAAAGTAAGTCTAATCTGTTCTAATTTACTTCATCTAAATACCAGAGCAGATCTGGATAAAAACATTTAAATGAATAAGATTAAATTAAATTTTTAATAAATTAAAATCAATTAATTTATTTTTTACCTAATCCCTTACTATCCAAAATAAGATTTATCTAACTCTTCTATCATCTTGTTATCCTTATTTATGTATAACGTGTGTTTCTGTTTGGCATACTGTAAGAAAAAAAAACTATTTAGAGATTAATATTTAGCTATCAAATGAAATGGTTGCTAATTCTGACCAAAATAGTCACCAAATTAATTTTTGATTGCTAAATAACTATAAAATAAAAGTAATTATTGAATTTAATGACCAATTAAGTCAAATAATTGATATATAACATTAGATACCAAAGTTTTAGTGATCTATGTCATTAGATTCTAAATTGGTATCCAGTTAAGATAGAGACTAATTTAGAATCTAATAGTATAGATCACTAAAACATTGATAACTAATATTAGATACCAATTATTTGATTAATTGGTCACTAAATTCAATCTTTATTTCTATTTTGTAGTTATTTAGCAACCAAAATCTAATTTGATAATTATTTTAGTCACAATTCGTAACCATTTTATTTATAACTAAAAATTGATTTTTAAACAACCTTTTTCTTATAATGATATCTCAATAATGCTCATAAATAGAAACCGCTTACTATATTATTCACATATAAAAAATATAATTTAATGAATATATTATTGGTGTAAGAAGGTTATTATACAGTCACTTAAAAGATAATGGATTTTAAAATAATGATTAATTAATTCAAAATATTATTATTATGAATTTTAAAACAATTATTGCAAAAATAATAATTTTTATGATAATTTATGATTGGAAACGATACAAAACTGTTTTTCCTATACATGACATATTTTCTATTGAAAAATCCATAAATTTATAAGTGGTCGACATCTAAATTCAGAAGCATATGGCAAATATCTTATCAACAGTGTGGAGAAGATTTCCTAATAAAAAAAACTTAAAGATTTGTAACTATTTATGACTGGTCAATATAGATATGCTATAATAATTCAGAAGTATGACTGGCATCTTATCAACAATGTGAGATTGTTTCAGACTAAAAACATCCCTACAGATCTGAAACTTATATATTTTTTAAACAATTAAAATAAAAATAAGTATAATCATTTTAAAAATTTTGAGTTTTGAGCATCTAAGGATGACAAATATTCCTTATACTGCGATGCATGTAGTAGTAAATGCTGCTGAACTCATTATTAATTCAGAGTTTAGAGCAAGATAAGTATTGAGATGTAGGTAAGTAGTGTGTAGAAGATATGTGCAGGAACATGGTGCATGTATAGCAATACATTATACGTTTGTGGTAGCTGTTATGTTTGACTTTTGAAAGAGACACTGTAGATTACTGTACCCAAAGAAATTTAAAGTGCTCATTTTTATTTGGGAAAATGTTTTGTTGATAGAGTAGGAATTCAACACTTAGATTGACAATTTTTAAAGATGTAGTAGAGAATAATATAAAATATTTATATTTTATGTGTATTTAATTGTTGGATTCTTAAAAATCTAGTTATATAAATCTAAATATGTGGTCATTTAATTTTTTTATTGTATATAATACTGCTTTTTATTGTCTAATTATCGTTTGGTCTTATTTTTTATTTATTTATTTATTATTATTATTATTATTATTATTATTATTATTATTATTATTATTATTTAGTTTTGACGGCCACAATCACTTTGTAAATGAACAGTGCAATACTGACGATCACAGTTACAATCTGAGCAATAGACTATTTTTCTTGTACTTGACTACTGTATAGTACTAAAGATATACTTACCTAAATTCACACTTTATTAGAAATTTTTAATTTATCTATTAGTTATTATTTATGAATAAAAATTTATAAGTAAATTTAACATTATTTACAAGTTTATATCTTTAGGTAATTATTTGTGAATTTAATTTATAAGATTACTTACAAATTTTTTTATAAATAATTTTAATAATTAATATCATTATATATAATCATAAATTTTATCTGATATAATAATTATAGGGTTTTTTTTTTACTTGCAAGAATTGACCTATATGTATTAAGTCAACTTTTAATACTTAAAGAAGTTAAATTTATAGAATTTTTTTCTGAAAACTTTATATATATATATATATATATATATATATATATATATATATATATATATATATATATTTTATAAAAATTAAAAAATATATTATATATTTTTTTTTTTTTTTATCTTATATAAAATATATATAAAAAATATATATATATATAATTTTTTTTAAAAAAATATATATATATATATATATATATATATATATATATATATATATATATATATATATAAATTTTATAAAAGAGTTGAAAAATCTCATAAATGTTTTTGTTTCTATCCGTAATATCACCTGCTTATAAAAAAAAAATCCTTACTGTAGAATTATAAATCAAATACTGAAAAAGTAAAAACATGTATGTTATAATAAAAAATGTTGTGATTGGAACTATTGTTGCAACAATTATATCATTGATTAATATATTTTTTTCAAAATCAAATTGTAATGACTGTGTAAAGTAAATGAGATGTAATTAATATAGCACCATTTTCCAGACAATAAATGAAGATAATGACAAGACAAACATTGCACTTTTTGAGATCTCTATGAAAAGAGAGAAAAGTTAGTGTCCACTAGAAAAATGATATTTGATAGCCTTTTTTTTCAAGAAATTGTAATTGTGAAAAAATAACGAATATAAAATAATTATATAGATTTATCATGTTATAATATATCATTGTCGTATCTGTTTTTACAAAAGATCCAAAGGTAGTTAATGTGGATGCCTCCACACACGTTCATTCATATTAATTATTTCAGGGACAACACGTACCATAATCCTTAACGTCTGTTTCAGAGGAAGCGGAAAATCGAAGACGTAATTCATTCAAAACATCAAAATAACTAACCAAATTAACTGCTTCATAATCCATTGTCAGGAATATCTGAAACATAACAATATTTAATTAATATATTTAAGACATTGGATATTTGCAAAATATATCAAAGTTTTGAGTAAAACTTGCTTCATATTTCCATCAATATATATATAAATTGGAAAACATCAATGGATAATTTTCTGGGAAAGATTGAAAGTTCATTAGTAGTTGATTCTTCCCAATAACTCACCACACTTGTGCATATGACATGGCTACTTTTAATGATGAACTTCCAATGTTGTGATGCTGATTAAAATTGGTTGGTGATGACGTGAATATCTATGTCGGTGGAGATCGATAAGGTTACGTACTGGTTGGGAGAGTTTGGAACGTTGTTCACAGGAAGACCACATGTTCAATGTTTTATCCTGGTGTGTTGTTTCTAGGGATCAAACAACAGCACTCATCACATGCTTCCGGTCATCTTTTAATAATTTATGGAGTAAAATTGTTACATTTGATATGATGCATATAATGATATCTTATAGAATTTATAAATTAGTATTCAAAGATTGATGCTTTTATATATGATGTATCACTCTATCCATAAGAACATTGTCAAGTTGCCCTCATAGACACTGTGGGAATATTCTAAAGCATCTCTTTCAACAAAATATAATAAGAGAGACATTGAATACAATGAGTAAGCATATGCTTGTTTCCGATTTTAGTTGGTTGATTTTGAATATTAGTTTTAAAAGGGTAAATTATTTTGTTATTTCGGCTTGATAATAATGTTTTGGGCAAAAGTAAAAATTAAATTATAAAGCAAGGTAAATTGCTTGTAAAAATAAATTAGATATTTTTTTTCAATAATCATATCTAAAAATAAAAAACATTGGTTGATTTGAAGGCATTATTGATGTCAATTGCCTAAATTGCAATTTTTTTTGTAAGAGTTAAAGTAAGATAAATGTGAATTATAATATAATAGGCTTTACTATTAGAGAAAAAGTGAACAATCATATCTAAAATTTTTATAATCTTACTAGACACGTGTTGTATTTGTTAGTAGCACTACTTATATTCTCTTTAATTTAAAACATTCATTTGCATTCAATTTACACTTCGTCCAATAAGAAGAGAGGTGAGAGATCATGTATTATTAATCAATATAAAACATCATATTCATATGCATAACTTTTTATAGAGAGAAGAAAATAATACCTTTTTTACAATAGTTGGTTCTACAATTGTGAGAAGTAAAGTAGGATATCGATGAGGTTTAGCAATATTCAATTTTTAACAAGTTTGCATATCATGATTTGGTTTAGAAAAGGAGAAAGGTATATGCTCGGTATGTGTAGGTTCAATTGATGGATTAGGCATAGTTGGAATAACAATAACAATAGTTAATTTATGAGTACTATGCTAGGTTGAGAGTCAACAACAAAAAAATAATACTAAAAGGAAATATAGAGAGTGTCAACAAGGCATTGAGCAGGATTATGTTCTAGTAGCGAAGGAAATATATGTTCATAAATTAAAATATCTTTAGAATTAAAGAGCTTGCCATTAATACATTTGTAACCTTTGTGATGGGAAGAATATCTTAAAAATGTACAAGCCTTAGATAGAAATTGTAGTTTATTGTTATTATATGCACGAGTATGTGGATAACAAGGACGTCTCAAAACTTTAAAAAGGGTATAATTGGGATCTTGTGAAAGATAATGAAATAAGGAACAAAATGTGTAATAAAGAGGATGGAAGTCTATTAATGAGATAAAAAACAGTATGAAAAGCATGATACCAAAATGTCATAAGAAAGAGAAGTTTGAGAAAGAAGAATAAGACTCATTTCAATAATATGTTGATGTTTACATTTTACAACATCATTTTGATGATGTGTCTGTGGACAAATAAGGCAATGGTGGATTCTAAAAGAGTTAAAGAGTTGAATAAAAGTTCTAAAATCACCTTCACTAATATGTCTGAACCTCTTTAATTTTCTAATTTAACTACAATTCAACATGTGTTTTCAATTGTTTGAACATATGTAATGTTTCATATTTGTTCTCTAGAAAAAAAATCCCATGGAACATAATAATTATATGCATAAACAAGAGAAGCATAATAATTATATCCCATAGAAGATTGAACATGTGAAAGTCCTTAAAGGTTACAAAAAATAAGTGTAAAGGATGACTATAAGTAGTTAAGGAATGTTAAGGAAGAAAATTGATGAATCTTTCTTGTACAACATGCTAAACAGAAATCAACTACTATTTTATTTGGTGGAGAAATATTACGGTGTTTGAAAACGTAAAGTAAAATAGGTATATACGAATGACCTAATCTATTATGCCAAAGGGAATACAAAGGAAAATTGTGTGTGGGTATAGTGGAAGATGTAGTTGACTAGTAAACAGTAGAAATAACACTTGAAGAAGGACGTGTCAAATGAATGCGTTGAGGCCTAGACTAAAGATTCAAATGAAGTAGGGGAAATTGATATAAACCATATTGATCAAGATAACTTTGGAGTAAAACAGAGTGATCAACCTGACATTTGACAAAACAAACAAATGAATGAAATTTAAAATATACATTATTACCTTTTTCAAATTTGTTGACACTAAAAAAATTCTTATTTATGAAAGAAATATGTAAAAGATTTTTGAGATGTAAAGTAATATGTCGATTATGACGAGAAGGAAGAGAGGTACAATTAGAAAACTGTATTGGCAAACCTTGTCCATTATCTAGAAAAATATTTTCATCTCCTTGAGTGGGTACAACTTCCAGAATATTGGCAACATCAATAGCTATATGATGAGATGCTCCTAAATCAATAGACCAATTTTGAGACTATTGTGCATGAGGTTAAACCAAGGTTGATTGTGTGAGATATAGGCTTGTGGCTCTGTAGAATGAACGGTAGGATTATAAAATTGATGTTGTGTTAAAGTTAAAGAAGGTTGTGGTTAAGGAAAGTTCATTGAAAACTGATGCTAATGTGGATTGTAATATTGTACTTAATTAGAATTTTGATAAAAAATTATAAGGTTGAACAATGTAGCTTGGATCAAATATGTGATAACAAAAGGAAACAATATTCTCATATTTATCACAGACCTAATATTGAATACCACATTTATTTGTTTGTGGCCAACAAAAGTGTTGTCTAAAGTAATAAATATTGTAGTGTCAGTAAGACCTCCTTTACTACCACAGTTGCCTTATATCGTAGCTAAATTAATTGTATAGTTGCAATGGAAGTTGTTTGTGAATTTATATGAGTGAGGTTAAGAGAAAAATAATGTTATTAGGTTGTTTGGATTTATGATTCTTCCTGACCAATTAGCAAGAGACTCAATTTTATCAATAAAAACAAACATGACTTGCTATTGATAAAAGAAATAAATGATCCATATTCTACAAAAAGACCTTCAATAAGATAGAATCACTAATAAAATTGAGGGAATTGACAAGAATCTTAATCCATAATAGAAACTCATTAATTGAGCAATCTCCTTTCTTCATATTATATAATTAAGTTTTCAACTATCCTTTCTTCATATACAATAATCTTAATCCATAATTTAGTTTGGAAATTAAAGTGCTTATAAAGCTTCTAAAATTGAAAGGAATGCTTGCAACTGATTACTCTAGTTAAGAAAGACTAAGAAAAAAGATTATAACCATAAAAGCAACAATTATTGTGTTACCCAAGTATTGTATTCAAAATTTTCAATCCTTAAATCACGATTAGTAAGAAAAAGAAATTGTAATAGAATAAAAGGATTAACAACATTTCGATGGAGACAATATATCTTAATCACTTCTTCGCTTGTTTTTAAATAAATAAAAAATTGTATTAGAGAGTTTCTCCAATATAGAATACGAAAAAGAAACAAGTAACGATGAAATTAGTGAAACTATAGAAGATAAGAAAGATATTAGTCTAGCATAAAAAAAAACCTTTAAGATTTAAAGATGATCACCGAAGGTGGAGAAATGATAGCCATAAAAGAGACTTTTAAACTCTAATACCATGATAAAATTTGTATTTGCATAAACAAAGAAAATATAAGAGTCCAGAAGACAAAAAATAACCTTATATATGACTGATTTCTTATTGCATAAAATTCAACAAATACAGGCAACAATCAAGTGCACAGTACATGCAAGATATAAGGACCTTGTAACATAAATGTATAACAAAATGACACATAGATACTAATTAACCAATATACTAACAAGATCAAAAAACGAATATATATATATATATATATATATATATATATATATATATATATATATTTACTAATATTTTCTGTATTCTATATATACTAAACTA
>Ga0099825_1006578_pt1 | contig 14475 bp, 6 predicted proteins | sample SiratroredBW_FD_76838 | JGI IMG/M metagenome (GOLD analysis project Ga0099825, IMG submission 76838) | Root nodule microbial communities of legume samples collected from California, USA - Siratro red BW | ecosystem: Host-associated > Plants > Roots > Nodule | place: USA: California | collected... | reverse complement strand
AATACAAAACTGGGAGAAAAATGAAACTTTCTATTATTTGAATGTATCTATGCTTACACACAAAATCTCTACTTATAGTGGTATCCACAACATACTAACCACTAGTTTATTCTCACTTTTAAAATTTTGAATTAGTCAATCTTCAACATAAAAAACAAATAACACACGCTCTCTACAAATTTATTGCATAACACACAACATGGTTTTTCAATATATACACCAAACCTAAGTAGCTTATCCCTAGTTGGCAACCAGTCGTGGAAAATCCTCCACCCGCATAACACAGAGGTGGGAGTGCTCTTAATTTTCCACAGCTTATGAAAAGCCTCTCCCTTCCACCCTGTGATCCTTACAACTGAGTTTATTATAAGCATCTTTTACTGTATAATGACAGCTGTCCTTCCCTTTCCACACTCATTCATCATCAAATTCTTTATTGGGTTTATATCGGTGGTGTAAAATATCAATAGCTCCCCTACGAATGGTTTCTCCCACTCGAACTATTCTCTTTTTTAGCTAAATTTCTACTCCCACTCATGATCGTTTCGTTCTCCTTATGGATTTATTCCCCACCCAACAATTCTTCCAAAATAGAATTTTGCTGCGTTTCCCTACCTTCTAGGTGTAATTCTAATTAAACCAGTCCCTATGATCCCTTTTCTCTTTATACGTAATCTGTAAATCCTTCCACCATCTATACTCTCTGTTGTTATTACCTTCCTTGTCCAAAGATCTCCAATAACCATACTTAAAGACTAAGATATCTTTTCACAATCCTTTTTCATCTAATTTCAACCTCCACTTCCATTTACTTAACAGTGTTGCATTAAAACATTGGATGTCCTTAATTCCAAAGCCCAACACTGTCCTTATTTTTACAAACAGTCACCCAACTAACGCACACAATCTTCTTCCTATCATATCCAATATTAGCTAATATACAAGGGACTCATCTTGGTAGTGAATTCAATTAATTGCATTGTGTTATTAGTACATTAAAATACTTTCATATGTTAATCAATAAATGTATTATATCATTATTTGAAATTTGGTTATTCTTCAACCAATCTTATTAATGGCTACCTGGGTGAAATTTGGTAACTATTTAATTTTTCTTGATGTTTATTCATGCATAATGTTATTTAAACAATTTTAATTCATAACATACATAAAATAAATATTATGATTAATTAAATCTAATTATAAAAAATATTCAAACATGTCATTACTGGCCTGTTCTCGTAATTTTATGTAATTTTATACGACATATTAAAAAACATGAAATTTTGAAGTTTTATATTTCTTACAAACCTCAAGCACATTCTACTAGTCACACATGGTTGGATTTCATTAATTCTTAAACTCTAAATAATTAAATTTAATTAATGATAAAATATAATCAATATATGATAATACATGTAAACATGAATCTTAATATATCTAATAACACAATGCATGAAATTAATATCAAGACAATTAATAAATTGATTAAAATAGTTATCAAATTTTACGAAATAGCCACAAAGTATCGGTTCAAGAACAAAACATATAAAATACACTTTCCAATTAATTATCTAATACATGCTATTTATATGCATAAAGCAATTTATTCAATTCACAATAATGAACAAAATAAGTTGTCCATATATTAGTCAATATTAGAAAATAATGTTAGTAAATAATATGTTGTCCATATATTAGTCAATATTAGAAAATAATGTTAGTAAATAATATACTGATAATAAGAAATATTACATGTGAAAATGAAAAACAAAACATAAATTTCATTTCATTATAACAAATAATTTATTAATTTCAAAAAATGATTTATACTAATCCTTTATTTATTTTATAATAAATCAGAAAGAATACTTGCTTATTAAAAAAAAGTTCAAATTAAAATAAATAAAAAATATTAGATCAAGAATTTGCAAAAGATTTTGGTACAATGTAATAGATCTAAATTTTGTACCTATGAAAACATGATGATAAGTGAAAAACAACTTACTTATATTTAGTTATTAATATTAATAAAATAATAATCTAAATTTCACCAACTACTATAAAATAAATAATTAGTTTTAAAAACTACTTAATAAAAGTGTTTATTATGATTCTTGTTATCTAAAGAAATATAGATCAATATAATATGTTTATTTATATTAAATAGTGGACAAAACTATCATATTTACTTATTATTAAAAATATAAATATTAATGAATAATGCTGTTATAATATATTACTGTTTCGTGTAAATTAAATAAGATTTTTAGAACTACAAACAAATCTAGATAATTAGACTCAATTAATTCTTAAATCCCAAATGATTAAATGTAATTAATAATAAAATATAATCAATATATATAATAATACATATAACCATAATCATAATATTGCTTAACATATAATTAATAACAAGAAAAATTATTAAATTGATTAACATATAATAAAAACATAAATAAGATAAAGTACACTCTAAAATTAGTGATCATGTACAAATAACTTAAAATATAAAGCCATTTATTCAATTCACATATCTAAATGAGTTCCCCTACATGACTTAATATTAAAAAATAATTTTAGCAAAATAATGCAATTAATGTTGCTTTCTCCTCCACTCTCACAGTGATGTTTTTTTAATGTATTCAAACTAGAATTGTATAGAATATAAAGTAATAATGCTAGTTTGAATGTAACAAAATGATATATACTAATCCTTTATTAAAAAATTGAAATTAAAATAAATAAAAAATATTAAACCAAGAATTTGCTAAAGATTTTGGTACAATGTAATCATTTAACTCTTGTATGCACAATCTATTAACAACGTGATAAGAGAACGTTTAAAAGAATTAATAGTTTATCGAACAAACAGATAATTACTCATTATTGAAGATATAAATATTAATATAATCATGTTATAATATATGGCTGTTTAGTGTAAATTAAATAATATTGTTATTTTATTTTATCTCTTTATTTAAAGTGCAGACTAATTGTAGAAAACAATTAAATTTTATGTTATTGTGATAAACACTTTAAAAATTTCAATTCAATAAATTAGTGATGAAATTTTTTATTTTAATATTTTTTTGAAATTTATTCCTTTGTTTTAAAATAGAAGAAATAATATTTAAATGTAATTGAGGAGAGAAAAAAGAAAATAAATAAACAAAACATCAATATCTTTTGACTTTACAAATAATTTATTATTTATAAATTTATAATTTAAATTTAGGGTTATCTAAATTTAGGATGAAGAATCACATATCTAAACAAGAAAAGACTTTTTATTAACTTAAATTGTAGAAAATTTTAGAATTTATGATTTTCAAATAAATTGACAAGAAAAACATATCCGAATACATAGTCTTGATAATTTCGGTTGATCTTTACTTTTTACTTTTTCTCCTCTCTTCCTTCTTACTTTTTCTTCTCTATTGATGGTGAAAGAAGAGACTCTACATATATCCATAAAACTGACAAGCCTTTTTATCTTCTATTTTACATTGTGAAAGAAGAATAGAGAGATTTATTTTATATTATAATAATATAAAATAACTTTATTAATTTTATATGAGTAACCACCAATACATTAATTTCTTTTATTAAATTAATTTTTTTATTAAAGTCAGTTTTATAAATTATCTAGACTATAATTAAAATAATATTTATTTCAAATATTCTTACAAAAAGATGATTTGAAAGAGAAAAATCAGTCATGTAAACTTTTTTACTAAGGTAGATGACCCACCAATTAAGAAAGAATCTTAGAATGTTTGGAATTGGAATGGTTCAGAAAATGCAGTATGTAGTAAGATTAGCTTATAAGATTATAATGCAGGTCATGTATGACGAAGATGAGCCACCTTTCATTAAATTTTGGAAAACTAAAGTTTTGTCTACTCTCAGTTTTGCGCATGGAGGGCTCTTCTAGATAAACTACCTCTACTTGCGAGAATTTGTGTAAAACCTACTAAGAGTTGTCTCTAAGCAGGTGCTATTTGCGTGTAAGGAGGTTGGTAAAATTTAAAATAAATGTGATCAATAGGTAGGTGTTCATTCAATTCATGTAGTGTTAAGGAACATTTTCTATGTTTTAAGGTAATGGAGGCAAGTCTTTAACAGGACACAGAGTGTGGAGAGTAATGTAAATTGGTATTGTGTGGATGTTAAAAATAATATTATCTTTAAAAACAAAGCATTTGATGTTGAAGGGGTGTTCGCAGTAGTTATAGAAAGAGAATGAATGACCAGCACAATTTACAACAGATAGATATATTGGTACATGTTAATATCTAATTGAATTTAATAAAATATTAAATGAAAAGATGCAATCTTTGAAAACATAGTCATATCCTAACTAATATGATTAAATTAACTTTAAAATAATTTAATCAAATAATCATTATTCAAATTCAAATCATAATATATTAAAAATAATGTTAATAGTTAGTTACATATTAGATAAACGCATCTAATTAACATATCTTTAATCTTAAATTAAAATCTAAAAAATGAAAAACTAATGATGGAAAAATGTAACATTAGGATATCTAAAGTAATTGAATAAAACGGACAATTTTATGATAATCCATCCCTGAACTTATACATGTAATGCATTTACGTTTAGTTCCAATTCCAAAAAGGTGATTTATAGTTACAGAAATATAAAATAAAGCAAGATATAGTAAAACATAAAACATAGGTTTATGGATTCAATGATATAAAAATAAAATTAAGAATGCATTTGAAGTGATAATTTACATTCAATCCCAAGAGAAAAGAAGTTAGCTACACATGGTAGCCATGAAAATACAAAAGAAAAAGAAAAGAATGGAGCTTGACGACGACGACCTCCAAGGGATCTCCACAAATGAGAGGTGATGAATGAGAAGTGATTGATGATTACGTTTGATCCTAGCCTCCCTTTTATAACTTTCGCCCCTTGAATTAGGTCAAAGTGCAACCATTATTTCGTAAGTCACGCCTTCAGTAAGGTTGACATCTTCAATTTAGGGTTTCGCGTATGATGGACATTAAGTGAGTTTTAGTCCAGGCTGCGTCTTTAGCTTAAGCAAGAAGTCACTTATGTTCTTTTTTCTACTCCTTTTCTCAATTTCGGCACCTCTATTCTCTTTGTCCCTTCAGATTTAACATAATTCTTAACAAATTTTCTCTTTCTACAATAATAGTATTAAATTGAAAAATCAATAATAAAATCAAATTAAATCAAATCTAAACCGAATTAATAACAAAATCAACTTACTTACTAACAGAATCAATTATAAAATTTGCACAAAATCAACTAAAAATCAACGCTTATCAAATGACAAACACTTTGTCGGCACCGAAGTTGACAAATATCATTATCTAAACATGTTTCTTTACATTGAACGATCATGAGTTCAGCTTGAACTCCATCAGTGTTTTATCATCATCACTACCATCAGTGTCCCAGCAACACTACTCTAATAAAAAGGATCTAGATAAAATGTACTACTCTAATAAGAAGGATCTAGATAAAATGTTTGATCATCATTTTAAACATTAGTGAAAAATATAATTGAAAGAAATATCTGAATATTTTATTATTAAAGTTAAAATTTATATAAAAATAAAAATATTAAATTATTCGGGTCTCATTTTTTTAAATCCATATTATCTTTAAAACACTTTTCTCTATACCTCCTTTATCTTCTCTTTCACTCTCTATATAGTTTCTATGATCATCAGATTGACCATCGGAGCTCGTCTTTAGATTCATGACAGAGAACAGAACATTTTTTGTCAGATCAGATTTTTAGTTTCAATAAGTTCGATTCTATCATAGTTTCCTTAGAGTTAATTTTTGAATAACTGTTTTTCTTCAAAAATTTGGGTTTGCATGTGGCGATTGATGCTTTAAAGTGAATCTTTGTTTGTTCAGTGTCTTTACATTTTCTATGAAACTCTTCTCTCTAAAATTTCTCTACCTTTTCTTTAACTCTATAGTTTCTATTGTCATCAAAATTGACGATTGGAGCTCGCCTTTAGATTCATGGCGAAAACATAACATTATTTCCCGATCAGATTTTTACTTTAAGTAAGTTCAATTCTACCATCTTTTTTCTTATAGTCAACTTTTGAATAATTGTTTTCATTAAAAAATTTGGGTTTGTATGTGGTGATTGATGCTTCAGAGTGAATATTTGTTGGTTCAGTATTTTTATATTTTCTCTAAAACTCTTTTCTCTAAACCTCCTCTATATTCTCTTTAACTCTATAGCTTCTACTATCATCATATTGACGCTCGGAGCTCGTCTTTAAATTCATGGTGGAGAACATAGCATTTTTGCCGGATCATACTTTTAGTTTAAGTAAGTTTAATTCTACTACCCTCTTTTTCCTTAGAGTCAACCTTTGAGTAACTATTTTCCTTGAAAAATTTGAGTTTACATGTGGCGATTGATCCTTCAAGGAGTAAACCTATGTTAGTTCAGTGTTTTACATTTTCTCTAAACTTCCTCTACATTGTTTTTAACTCTGTGGCTTCTATTGTTATCATATTGACAATTGAAACTCGCTTTTGGATTTATGGCTAAGAACAAAATATCTTTGCCCGATCAGAATTTTAGTTTATGTAAGTTGAATTTTACCATCTTTCTCTTAGAGTCAACTTTTGAATAACTATTTTTCTTGAAAAATTTGAGCTTGCATGTGGTAATTGAGTCTTCAGAGTAAACCTATGTTAATTCAGTGTCTTGTAGTGTAATCTGATTATTAATCAGATCTGTGGTGCAGGTTGGAGTTTTCTCTGTAATTTTCTCATGTTTGGAGTTTTTTTTTAGAGTCTTGATTCTTAATTGAATAAGAGAATCTAAATTTAAAACTTTTATACACCAGGATATTAAATGTTGGTAAACATCTAGGTTAGTAGATTTAATTGTGAAAATAATATATTCACTATTGTACATCCAACTTACTTGTGCCTTGTAGTCTACCACACAACTACTCTTGAACCACGTATCCTCCTCCTTTCCACACCATTCCTTCCCATCCGTTGTTCTCCTGGTTTTCTATTATGTGTTTATCCCTTCCTGTTGCTTGTTCTGATAGATAGGTTGTTCATCAAGCCTCTTGTATTTTGGTATATTAACCTGAATTTTCATATCTGCGATCCAGTCTTTTGTCCATTTCTAGTTCGCAACTCTACAAATCTAACCAAGCCAAATCTTTGTCTTCTCCCGTCTAGTCTCCTAACTATAAAAGCCTCAGTAACTCTTTCCTACCTTTAAAATATTTTTCACATATCATATTCCCTTATGTTTACCGAAAAATGAATATACATATCAGATAATATTTTTCACACGACATTAAGAAAACAAACTTATTTACTAAAAATGTATGTTTTACTGTATTCAGTAACTAACAAATGTTTAAAAAAGATATATTATATTTTTTCTCTGATTAATAGTTTTCCTTTTATTTATCATTTTTCTGTATTTGTAAAATTATTATCTCATATCTATCACTTTCAAACAAAATGTATCAAGAAAAAAAAGGCTTCTTTAAACATTCATATACTCAAAATCACTAATGATGTAATATCAATATCAATATTATTTTTACTTAAATATTTGAATTATTTTATTTATATCACTATTCTTTTATTTATATTTTACTTTTTTTTAATGAAAAAATACGTAAGATTATCGAAAACAATATACTTACGGTAAATTTTCATTATTTAAAACACCTCAAATAGTTAATATGTTTTATAAAATATATATGTATATATAATTCTGTATCACAATTTATTTTTTCATAAGTTCCTCAATATTTTGTTATATGTTCCAAAATTTATGAAAGATTTGTACTTCTCTATAACCATGCCAATAACATATTGTAAAGAGAAAAAAAAAATTCCTTATTAATTCTTGGATATAAATGTATCTCCCTTTCTTGTTTCTCACATAAATAACTCCTTTCTCCATTCAAAACACCATTTCTATTTATTGTTATTTCAATTTCCAACGTCATTCATATTTTTATGTTTAGATAACAAGTTGTCATACATTCTTGAAAATATGTGTCAAAGTGGTTCGTCTCCCATCCATTTATTTTCCTAAAACATTATCTTTTCCCATTACTTGCATTTCACTTTATATTCTCCTTGTATCATTCATTTTCATTATTCATCCTATAGATTTTGTTTTTAGGTCCTTCCACCGTATAGATTCTCTTTTTGTGTTAACACTCATGCTTATTAATTTTTCATATTTGGACTTTACTATTTCTTTTGATAATCTCAGTGTCTAATGTTCATTTTTGTTTAGTTAACAGGTACCATGTTGAACACTTTTAAATCTTTAATACCTAAGTCTCCCTTCTCTTTTTATTTATAAACTTTATCCCACTTGAACCAGACTATCATTCTATTTTCCTTTTCCAATCACCACAAGAAATTACTTTTAATAATCCTAATTTCTTTCTGTAGACAATTTTTCAAAATAGGTTACATAGAATAAAGGTAATGATGTGAGAATTGATTTTAATAGGCACACCCGTCCCTGCAAAATACATATATCTTCCTTCACTTTGTTAATCGTTTCTTAAAGTATGTTCAAAACTAGTTGCCAAAAGTCATGTTTTTGTGGATTTCCATTAAAGCACATTCCCAAGTATGCAAAAGGAATAGACACGGTTCTAAAATTAAGAATGATTGCAGTTTTTTTTATCTTGCCCTTCTGCATTTCCACTCCAATTTTACTGTAATCAGAGTTGGTCTTCGATCTAGATGCAATTTCAAAATATCTCAAAATATTTTTGATGACCATTATATTCTTAACTGAGTTACATATGCAAATAGTGTCAACTGTAAATTATAAAAAGTTAACCTTAACCTTTTTTCTCCTTATTCGAATTCCTTTCAATGCTTGTTTGTCTTTGACAGTTCTTACCATCTTCTTACTACAAGATATTTTGTTATTATCTATAACTAAAATCTGTATATAATAATTAAAAATCCGTATAAAAATACATATAAGTTAAATATCAATAATCAAATTAATAACTACAACTACTATAAATACTATAATAATTATATAAATTACATTTATCTCTTTATAGTTCTTCATCACATTATGGTTGTTTATGGTCGTGTTCTTTATTCTGTTGTTGCTCTTGATTTTGTCACTTACGATTAGCTTGGTACATAAGATTTCCAATCTCGCAACTCTCCTATTCGTACTTATCCCTTCTTAGTATTTTACTATTATCTTAAAATAAGTTCAAACATCTAAAGAAGAACTTTTGAAATGACAGGGTGATAATTAAAAGTTTTAAAACACATTAATTTATGTAGGTATATTTAAATTGAGTTAACAGTAAGAGGAGAGTCGCATTTCTTAACCTGGATATGACCTAACATTATCTTAAAAATTATGTTATTTGTCTGCAACTCTAATCTAGTCTGGTCCCAAGTAATAGAAAGCCCACCAATATCCCACTATTTCTGTTTGCTCAATATCCTACTATAGCCAAAGTGAATTATAAACAAATAAAATACTAATATTATATATATATATATATATATATATTTGGTTGACAGCACAAACAGAGTTATGCTCAATCTCTCCGTACAGTTACATTATACCATTTAACACACATTACTTTTAGTCAAATGTATAAGGCTTGTTTGATTCCATATCCTCACTTTCTGTCCACATTAAAAACTAAAAAAAGTGAAGTGTGCTTGTGAATATTTTTATTGGCCCACGAATCTCGGAGGCATTCCGAAGACCTTGAGGTCCTTGTCAACATAGCCTCAACGTAAAACAATTTCGTTACTCAATCAAGTCTTCTTTAATAAACTAACTAGTCCAACCTACCTCTGCAGCAATTTGTTTAAATACTATGTCGACGTTCCTTCGCCATCGCTATCTCATCAACACTGAATCATAGACATGTTCTAAACTGAATTGTCCGAGCAGAAAGAAAAAATGGTTGTTCGCATGGACTTCAGCAGCCGTCACAAATCTTTGTTAATAATTATTTTCAGATTTCTTGGCTTATTCTCCTTCACCGTTGAAGCAGCCACAAAGAAATACCAATTTGATGTGAGGTCTGTTGTGTGCATTTATGGTGAAATCAGCATGCTTAACTATCTATTTGAATTAATTTTTGAATTTTGATCACACTGATTATATTATACATACACATTCAAGTAAAGAATGTGAATAGACTATATCATACAAAACCCATTGTAACAGTAAATGGGAGGTTCCAGGGCCAATGATTTATGTTAGAGGAGATATAGTACAAGTCAACGTAACCAACCATACAAAATACAACATGTCAATTCACTGGTAAGCCAATTTGTATTTTACATACACACTATATAATGTTTATACCTGCAAATGTGATTCTTATATTATTATGAGTTATTCAATACTACAGGCATGGAATTAAACAATATTATTGCCTGTGTTTTCTTATTGGTTCAATCCTGTGCTGAATCTACTTGAAACAAAAAAGGGCTTGTGTATTTTTCATTTGAAAGATGTAAGAACACGTAACATTCATTAGTTGTCATCACCTAAACCATGCCATTCTTTTCTACTTGTAATTATAGAAATATGTCTTCAGAGCAAAATTGTGTTAAAGGATAATTTTAAATTACTAAATACATTTTTTTAATGACAAAAAATAAGTTAAATTAAAAGATACACTTAAAGGATGACCCAATTCTTATACAATAAAACAAATGACATTACTAAATACATGATTTTATTCACTACAAGAAAACACTTAAATAGCGTGAGCCAAAAATCCACGCAAAGCACCTAAAACCCAGGCATATGCGTGGGCATAACATGGGGAAGAGTCCCACACTAGGTCGGTTGATGCAAAGTCGTTGTTGCGTGGGTTGGTCAGGTGGAGGCTACCTTACGTGGGCTAGACCCACACAAGCTGGCACTAAATAAAATATAATAAAGTATGTGTGGGTCAGACCCACGTAGAAGTAGCAGAAGCTTGCGGGGGCTAGACCCATGCTTAAATTTTTAATATTTATTAGGTGGTGTTTGAGAGTGCCTGGTCCAAACTTATAATCAAATAAATAATTGAAGCTTGCGTGGGTTTGGTCCTCGTATTAGTCAGAAAAAATAATATATTATTTTTATTATTGCGTGCACTTGGCCCTCGTAAGAGGTGAAATATTAAATATTTAATTGGCATTAGAGTGGGCTTAGCCCAAGCAAAGAATAATTTAAAAAAATATTTTATAAATTTGAAAACCAAACCTTGAAAATCAGAAAATATCCACAAACAGGAATACATAGAACTCTATTATAGCCCATTTTTAATTGAAATACTAAATTACAATTATAGTCCATTAAAATACTAAACTGCAATGTCCGGAAACAAAATTACAGTTTTAAAACAAAATGAAAAAAAATACATAAAACATGTGTAAAACTCATGGAAGGGGCTTGTCATCATGCCTTAAGAGATTATCCCTCCATCCTGTATATATGAAGGTCAATCCATTGCGTTTGAAACAAATTCATAAACTCCATCGATGAAGTGTTGCTTCAATCTCCTTGAAGAATCAAGCATATCATACATCCAGTGTCGATCTATCATTCTACATGTAGAACATGAAATTATTAGGCAACATGTGAACACACCACAGCGTTTGGTATCAACTTAGGTAAAATGTATGATATCATTGCAATCTTCAACATGCATTTCGATTAACAAAGTGCAGTCATCAGGTTCAATTTAATGCATTAATTGATGACCTTGTGTTATTACTGTCAAAGCACGCAGGACGACGTTTACTTGAGACTAATACTGAATAAACTTAAGCTTTGATTTGGTTATCTTTATCTAATGGACAACATAATCCACTTATTATTGGACTCAGTTGGAACAATAGTACAATTATCCATAAATAAAATATTTCAAAATATTCCAATCACAAAAATGTTTGACACATACCATCTTTCATTACAAAAATTACTCTAGAGATTAATATGTTAGTAGATTTGAAATAGGTGAACGCAAATTCAAATTTCGTATATTTTGTTGTTGACTATAGTAACACACATAAAAAGTGTAAAAAAAACACATAAAAAAGTAAAAGTTGATATAGAGAAGCAAATAATTGGCCCTATATAAGATCTAAACCATGTACATGTTAGATCTTCGATTTTAATGCTGCCATGTGGGTTTATGCATAATCCGTGAGAGTTAGTGTTTGCATACTGATTCTCGTACTGAAAACTCTAGTAATGGAGTCACATCATTACCGATTCAACACGTAGCATATCATAATGCATTACGAGCTTTTTTTTGCTTGGGAAGGTAATGGGTGGGCCAAGGATAACTCTTGTGATGGTATCGAGGATTAAGAAAGGTTAAACAAGGATATGATAACTATAAACAAGAAAGAACGAAGAATATGATAACATGGAAGAAGGTTTCTTTTATTGAATGTGTATCTCTTTGTTTACAATAGCTCACTTAATATAAAATTCTAGGAAACTAAATATGGAAATTATTCTAAATAAATACATTTGATATTCTCTGTATTCTACTGATATTCTCTAATACTCCCTAGATTATCTTTGATATTCTACTGATTTGTTTCTTTGATACTCCCTTGATTATCTCTCTGATATTCTTACCGATATTCTCTTATATTCTCTTGATTATCTTTGATATTCTACTGATTTGATTTGTTTTCATAATAATAATATTCGTCGATAAAATTGTCGATAATGATATTTTACCGATGGATAAAGTTCTGTCGATAAAATTTTGTCGGTAATTTAACTTTTTCTTGTAGTGATTGCTGCAATGCATCAAACTTGAAACTCTTCATTGCTGCTTTCAGATCTGAAAAATTGAATTGCTTCAACTTCCTCGTTTCCACTGTAGGACACACAACATTGTTGCTACATTAACTCTCAGGCACATTGCATGTCCAAACACTGACCACCGCACACCCAAACGTCGACAACCACAAACCACCACAACACTTAACCCAAAAACTGAAAATTAACAAATCTAATAACAAAATCAAAAATTAAACTGAACAATCAACCAAAATCAAACTTACAATGGAGTGAGGATGCAATTTGAGCAAAAACGGTGAAGAAATTGGACGACACAGCAGCGGTGGTGGGTTTTAGGGTTTAAAAGGTAAAATTTTTGAAAAATTGGGGAAGACGAACGCGCGGATCTGAAAAAATTTGAGATTTTATAAATCAATATGCGTGGGTTGTGCGTGTGCTAAACCCACGCTTTAAACATTATACCATGCGACAGCTAGCCCACACATATGTTCGCATATGTGTAATGTGGCATATGCACGAGTCTAGCCTACACTAACCTTTCTTTAAATATATTAATTTTCTTACATATATAATTTCTAATTTATTTTTTAAAATATTGTGTCATAATAGTAAATTTTCCCACCTACCCTTTCAATAAAATTATATATTTCTAAAAACGGTAAAATATTATAACAAATTCCTTCATTGTTATAGTCATGGTCATAATTTGTATAAAATAATTACTTTTGTACAAAAAGTTTTATTTTTTTTAATACATTAAGTACATTTTTTAGTAATTTTAATTGTACAATTACCGAAAATCAAGTGTTATGATTTTAAAATATAGTTAAAATTACAACAAAAAATAATTTAAAAACATTTTTTATTAATTTTTATGCATAAATGACAACCTTATAATTATTGTTATACCTGAAAAATTTGTTCACCCTCACATATTTTATAATTAATGACTTTCAGTGTTACTTCAAATACCAATATGTTACTCTAGGTTAAATTAGAGACAATTATATTGTATCTATTACAAAGTTGAAAAAAATTAATAAATTAACATATTTTTCTAAAGTTTGAGAACAAGTTTATTAATTTAAAGATATAAGATTTAAAACTATCCTTTATGAAAGATTTAAGGATCAAAACTCTATTTTTTCTATAATATATTATTTACATAGCACCATATGTAATATATTATTTACATAGCAACCTAGGTTCGAACATGTCTTCCATATTAATTAGAAATCAATTGACTCCTTATTGTATATTTTTGTGAAATAATGCTTATTTAAAAGGAAATTAAAACTAGTATGTGCCAGTGTAATACATGATTATTACACAAAATCACATAATCTTATATAAAGTCAACAAATCACTCTAATCCTATTTGAATAGTATTACAAATATAATTTTTTTTACTACATTGAGATATTGAATTATTTTCATATATTTAACCAAGTGAAACAATTTTTTACTAGAGAAGTATTTATTATTTATTAAAAAATATCTCATTTCGTTATACTGGCATACACAATGATATATATATATATATATATATATATATATATATATATATATATATATATATATATATATATATATATATATATATATTTTTTTTTTTTTTTTTTTTATATTT
>Ga0099825_1006577_pt1 | contig 14476 bp, 7 predicted proteins | sample SiratroredBW_FD_76838 | JGI IMG/M metagenome (GOLD analysis project Ga0099825, IMG submission 76838) | Root nodule microbial communities of legume samples collected from California, USA - Siratro red BW | ecosystem: Host-associated > Plants > Roots > Nodule | place: USA: California | collected... | reverse complement strand
CTCACACTCCTGACCCTCACACCTTAATGGAATTGGTAATTGAGATGTCCAAAGAAATTGGTGCTCACCTTACTCAAAACAACATAACTAAATGAATGCCAATATATAATATCTGTCTTATGCTATTTGCTATATAAGAAATAAAGATTTCATGTGTTATGTGGCTTAACATAATGCCATCAATTATAAAGCTTAAAAGCTTAATAAGTTGCATCAAACATGACTACTGGGGAGAGTTGGCTACCTACTTATGGTGAAGTTGTATGGTGTGGATGACAGTGTCTTTGTAACCTATGATTTGAAATTGTCTATTATGAAATTATGTTTCATATTTTTCTTTCTTTTGTGGATGACTATTTTTATGTATGTCTTAAATTCTCTGGTGACCAAGATTGTGAAAGCACGACAAACAATTAAAAATCTATGTAAAATAAATTATTACACATATATTAATAAAAAATTAACTATTTATAGTTAATAAAAAGAACGCATATTAAATAAAATAAACTATTTAATGTACTAAACAAACTTTGTAAAACCAATAAAAATACATCTTAAAGTAAGACTTAATTTGCCAACCTAGATTAATATTTTAATTCAAATTTTCTTTCCTATTTATATACTAATAACAAATATTATTATTGAGAGACAACTTATAAAAATGATTACACATAAGTTTGATTAAAGTACAATTTAAAGTGAAATTGGTAAAGAAAATTGACTATACCATCATATTTGAAGTAATATTTAGAAGTATGAGAATTTTTAGGGTGAGTTTGTAAATATTAAGGAAGTCTCACGTTAAATTAAATAGATAATACTAACAGGTATAAGAATTTCTAGTTATTTAATTTTTTTTATGTGCTTAAGTCCTTTTAACACAAGATAATTAATAAATTAGGGATTATTAAAAAAATTATTGAACTAAAAAAAATTATACTCTATAGAGTGAAATTGTATTAGAAAACTGAATTATTATAAAAAAAATTACAATGAATTTTATATTTATTTAATTTTAAAAATTAAATTGCTCCTAAACATACTTCTTGAACTAAATTGAACTATATCTTATGATATTGTAAAATATACTTCTAAATAGAATATTTATTAATAATAATTTAAACAATTAATATACATGAACAATTTAGAATAGTTCAAAATTTAGTTTAATTTACTCAAATCAAGGTGAAATTAAGTTCAATTCATTTAAATTATTATATAATTTAGTTGAATTCTCTTAAATCACTTTTAAAGTGTAGCTAAATTTTACATTAGTTTAGTTTAATTCATGTATCCGTAAATCGGAGTACCTTTCGTAGGTATCCTCCTGCTCGGACTGGAATGACATCTTATCGAACAAGAGCAAATGGATACATGGCAGAAGGAGACAAAGACCCTTCCAGGCCTTACGTAAGAATAATTGGCGCCCACCGTGGGACCGAGGAGGACTGTGACTGGAAAGTTCAATGGTAGTTACAAAAATTAGGATTAGAGACAAGGAAGCTCACGAGTGGCGGAGACCAACCCTATGATCACGCTTTTGACATTGCAGCGAGAATTGACAGAAATGAAACAAAAAAATGCAAAGGAAGTTCTCTTATTTAGGAAGAAAAATGAGGAAATGAAGAAGAAACTACGTGGGGAGCATCCCACCCCCAGGGCAGCAAAAGCTGACCGAACTAAAGAACTGACACACTCTTGCAAGTTTCAAACACCCACAACAGAGACCAAACCATGAACGAATCCCCGTATGAAACTTCAACCAACACAAAATCTATTAGCGGAGGACGACGACCTCGCTTGTCGACAGAGTCCTTAAAGCTGAGTTGCTGCCCCACTGGAAGGGTCTTAATATGGATAGGTATGACGGGTCCATGGACCCAAATGAACACATTAATGTGTATGTGATAAAAATGAGCTTGTACACCACCGACGAGGCCATTATTTGTCGGGTATTCCCCACTTTCTTAAAGGAGACAACTATGAGTTGGTTTACCCGGCTACCTCCCTTCTCTATTGACTGCTTTGAGACCTTGGTGTGATGACTCAACACACAATTCGCCTCTAGCAAGCCATGCCATCTGACGGCCATGACACTTGTCAATATAAGATAAGAAAAAGGAGAGTCCTTTTAGATGTTCATGAGGAGATTCGGGAAGTTGCATTGCAAATACGAGACCTTAACCCTAAAGTCGCCCTACACCACATTGTGACTACCCTATGGCCAGGACCATTCGCTGATAGTATGTGTAAGAAGATGGCCACTAACCTTGAAGAACTCAGGAGAAGAGCTGTTAAGTTCATGCAGTTGGAAGAGTTAAGGGAATTTCGAAAGCAGGTTAGAGCAGAGACTCATACAAAAAAGGCGAAGGTAAGAGATAGACCAACTACGCCACATTGTTTAATAAACAGAAAGAAGTGAGAGTGCCAAGATTTCCCCACTACACGCCCCTTAATACCAACAGAGGAAAAATTCTTGAAGAAGCATTGCATGCCGATCTCATACCCAGACCAAGAAGGGTAGCCACCCCGCGTACTGCGACACCTCTAAGCATTGTAGCTTTCACCAAAATTACAGATATAGCACCGAGGAGTGTGTTTCCCTCAAAGACAAGATTGAGGAACTAATACAAGCTGGGCACCTCAAACACTTTGTAAAAGAAAGGAGACACTGGTAAACGCAAAGAACGAATGCCGAAACGAGGTCGATAGAACAGGCGAGGAGAACTGCGATGACGACTAGAAGAAAGGGCGAGAACACCTCGGCGTCAACCATTGCCACAAGACCAAAGCCCTCCACTTCGTGGAATTATCAACACCACAACGAGAGGGTTCGCTGGGGGAGGATCATCCGCTTTTGCAGAAAGAAACACTTGTGCGCAGTTCAGATAGTTAACGCAGTGTGTGCACTCATGAGAAACCAAATGCCCCCTGTCACGCTCACGAATGTCGACTTCAAGGGCATTGACCCCTCATAAGACGACCCCGTGGTGATCGCCACAGAGATCGAGAACTTTGCAGTAATGAAGACATTAGTAGACTAGGGAGCTTGATGGATATCCTTTATTGGAATACTTTAATGAAGCTACGCATACCAGAAAGCAGTGCAACCCTATGAGGACCAAATAGTGGGCTTCTCGGGGGAACAAGTTGATACCAAGGGGTACATTGACCTTTATACTAGGTTTGGCGAAGGGAGGACGCAAAGTAGAAAAATCAAAATACGTTACCTGTTGGTAGAGGCCAACACATTATACAATATACTCCTCAGGCAACCATCCCTGAATCAGTTGGATGCAATAGTTTCAACCCGCATCTTGCTACGAAGTTTCCCTCACCTTTAGGAGACATTGTTTCAATTCACGTAGATCAAAAAACCGAGCAAAAATGTTACGCGGTCAACTTAAAAGTTGAACCTGTTGCCCAGAATCGACTAAGTGCAGAAACTAGGGAGAGATGCCGCAGAAGATGCCACATCGTCGCAACTGCCAACTTGGATCCCGAAATTGATGATATAAGCGTTGAGCCTAGAGAAGACACACGTCCCATTCACCTGCTAGGAGATCACTGCTCAACAAGGATAGGTACTTCATTATCACAAGAGGATGCTAAAAGAATCAGCAAAATGTTGATAGCTAACACTGATACATTCGCATGGACGGTCACGGACATGTCGGGTTTCAGCCCAACCATCATTGTCCACAAGCTTTCAATGTATAAAGAAGTCAAACCTGTCGCCCAGAAAATGAGAAAATTGGGTGATGAAAAGAGAAACGACAACAAAGGAGAAAGCAGATAATTGTTGCAAGTTGGGTTCATCTGAGAGGCACACTACACTACTTGGTAGGCCAATGTAGTCATGGTGAAAAAACCTAATGGTACGTAGAGAATGTGTATAGACTACACTGACCTCAACAAGGCATGCCCCAAAGATGCATATCTCCTCCCCAGCATATACCGCCTTATTGGTGGAGCCTCCAGGCACAAATTTATGAGTTTTCTTGACGCCTACTTAGGGTATAACCAGATTAGTATGCACCCAAGAGACAAGGAAAAAATGACCTTCATGGTAGATGATGCTAACTACATTTATGAAATCATGTCGTTTGGACTTAAAAACACTAGTGCGACATACCAGTGACTCATGGACAAGGTATTTAAAGAACTTATCGACCGAAACGTCGAAGTATATGTAGATGACATAGTCGTTAAGTCTGAGCAAGTGAACAACACGTTCAAGACTTACAAGAAGTCTTCAACACGCTTAGGGAGGTAGGCATGCGTTTGAACCCAGAGAAGAACATTTTTGGCATAGAGGGTGGAAAGTTCTTGGAATTCATGTTGAGGCACATGGGGATTGAAGCCGACCCCGATAAGTGTCATGCCATTATGGACATGTAGAGCCCAAAGAATGTGAAGGAGGTACAACAATTTGGAAGGTTAATGGCACTATCACAATTCATGTCGAGAATGACAGAAAAACAAAGCCCATAATAAATCTTCTCAAGAAAATTACTCACTTTTGCTGGGACGAGTAGTGTGAGGAAGTGTTCACAGTTGAAGTAGTTCCTGGAAGGTCCCCCTGTCATCGAGAAACGGTTACTAGGAAAACCAATTTTTTATACTTGTTGGTCTCGAACAATGCGATAAGTTCAACCTTATTGTAGGAAGTAGGCTCTAAGCAAATACCAATATATTTCGTAAGCTGAACGTTGCAAAACACGAAAATGAGGTATCAAACCATTGGAAAGGTCGCTCTCGCTTTTGTTATGATAGCATGACGAATGAAAGCATACTTCCAAAACTACACGATCATCGTGAGGATAGATTACCCAATTTCCAAGACTTTAGTCAAGTCGAACCTCGCTCGAAGGATGATTGGATAGTCGGTGGAGTTGTGGGAGTACGGAATCGAGTATAAACCTCGTGGACCTGTGAAAGCCCAACTTATGGCGAATTTCATAGTCGAGATGATCTATGAAACGGAGGAAATCACGTCCTGGAGGATCTTATATGTAGAGAGATCGTCAAACTCTAAAGGGGCTGGCGCAGGAGTGGTACTCAAGGGACAGGGGATTTCCTCATTGAACACTAGTTGAGGTTTGGGTTCAAGACCACCAACAACCAAGCTGAGTATGAGGCGCTCATAGCTAGGCTTGAGCTCACCCATGACATGGGCATCGAGCACATCTCGTGAAAGAGTGATTTGCAGTTGACTGTGAGACACATAACCGGAAAGCATTAAGTCAAGGACCCGCTACTATTGAAATGTTTCCACAAAGTACAAGCATTACTTGGAACTTTTGTAACTGCCAAAGTCGAGCACATCAGGTGAGAAAAAGAGCCATTAGCGGTCCATTGTGCAACAAACGATCAATGCCCTGTGTGTCAGTACAACAACATCTGAGTGCCTAGCAATTGAAAGTGAGACCACGTGGTATGAACCGCATCAAGCATTTCTCTCTAATTGGAGATTGCGATGATGGAGATGAGCAAAAAATGCGCACAAAGCACAATATGTGGTTTTAGGTGACGACCTATATCAAAGGGGATACTCTAGGCTCTTGTTGAAGTGTGTGTCTGAAAAAGAAGCGTTGTGTGTCCTACAAAAAATGCACAATGGAGTTTGCGGTTTTCACTTAGGGGTGATAAGTATGGTGACCAAGGTACTTAGAGAGGGATTTATTGGCCCAAAATGCAAACGGACTACATCACGTATACCGACAAATGTGAAAAATGCTAAGAGTTTGGAAACATAATCCATGCCAACCCTGAAACCTTGCACAACATCTCGTCCTCTTGGGCCTTTGCTATGTGGAGGATGGATATCATAGGTCCTTTCCCACCAGGAAAGGGACAATGTAAGTTCCTCTTAGTAGGCAGTAGGCATTGACTACTTTATGAAGTGGATTGAGGTCAAGTCATTGGCCACGATAACGACCAAGAAAGTTCAGAAATTACTATGGAAGAATGTAGTGTGTAAGTTTAGCATCCCACAAACACTAGTGACCGACAATGGAAGGCGATCACTCGTTGCCTTTTACGAGGGGCTTGACATTCATCACATAACAAGCTCGGTGGAGCACTCCCAAACTAACCTGCAAGCAGGGCCGCTAACAAAATAATACTCAATGAGTTGAAGAAGAGGTTAGGTATAGTGAAGGACAGGTGGCCCAAAGAACTACTAGAAGTGTTGTGGGTTATAGGTGCACACCCCAATCAACCACTAAAGAGACCCCATACAACCTATGTATGGCACGGCTACGACGATCCCGGTAGAGATAGGAGCACCCACACTACGTCGACAACTAGCAGACATGGACCTGAATAGCGAAAGTCTGGTCGTTAATCTTGACATCAGTGAGCTCCGAGATAGGGCAAAAATCTAAAAAGGTCAACCAAGAGGTATAACACCAAGGTGCATCTGATAAGCTTTCGCCCTGACAACCTTGTGTGAAGGATGCACAGTAATGCAAGGAAGGAAGAAGGGAATTTCTCAGCCAATTGGGAAGGCCCTTTTTGAGTTCAAGATGCAGTAGGAAAGGATGCATATAGACTACAATACTTTTCTGGAAAGCAAATGGCAAGGACTTGAAATGCAACATATTTAAAGTTTTATTTTAACTAAATCATGTAGCGATAAGTACTCTTTCCTTAATTGGTATTTTTATCCCTAAGGAGGATTTTTTACCAACAAGGTTTTGATGAGTCTACGTTCAGGCAACGCGTATGTAATTCTAATAACACCTTTTCACATCAAGGATGATATCTTGTCATTCCTAACTTAGAAACAAAAATGAAAAGTGGGCATATAAGGGTTATTTCACTCCATCGTGATCCCTCGATACCCACTCAAAGCCGTTTCACTCAATAGTGATCCTCTGACAAGATAACGGGGTCGCTTCACTCCATGGTGATCCCCTAATTTCAAATAAAAACATGTCCCGTTCCATCACGAGTTTCCCCATGAAGAATTCATCATTACAAAATTATATATATAAAAAAGAAGGTAATAAGAAACAAATGCCTTAAAACGAGAACTCAACAATCACACATCTTAGGTAGCAAGGTCCAACCCAATATGTAAACGACTTTCATAAATATGAAAAAAAGGGAGTAACACAAACATAAACAAGCAATAAAAAAATTACAAAGCAAAGTTGAGAAGTGCTAGTTAAATTGTATTCATAATGATGATGTTTACAAACATTCAACATAAAAAGGAAAAATTTACAAGGTATAGCCTTTCACTGATTTTGGGACATACACAACAATCCCCTTTTGCTTTTAACTTGCCACAATATAATATTCCCCTTAGGTAGGGTATTTTACCTTTAAACACCAACAACTTCACTAATTACGTTTATCACTTGCCCACTTTAATAAAATATACTCTCCTAACTTTGTTTAGTAGATAAGTAATCTACCCCATCTTCACTGATTTATCATCCAGAAATATTAAGAGGTTATGATTCTTGTTCCTTCTTACCCTTCCCAACACCTTAACCCTTTTACTTTAGTAAGGATAGCAACATATCTTTACACTTAAGCACTATTATGATCAATAAGAAAATATTGCACTTGACACTTTGTGAGTTATCCTTGCCTATGCTTTAGTTGTCTGAGAGCAAGATTTTCTTGCCCGTTTACCTTTACAAATATAAACATAACCTCATTTTTCTTATTCCAAATATCCAACGCCATTGCTACCTAAACATTACGTCTTAATATTTTCTTTTTAGATCCCAAATCTAACATGCTAAACTATAATAGATTATTTTTTAGTTGATCATGAGGGACTGTTAATGTACTCACCCACTTCCAACCAAGAGTCCGCACCAAGTTTGCTATCTAACATCTAAAGAGTAAATGACTTAACAATTATTTAGCTACACCACACATAACACACTTAGTGTTACCTACCATGATTCCCCTATTGGATAAATTTTCTTTAGTTGCACCCTGTTGTATGTCATTCTCTAAGAAAAATAAATAGAAAGTTGAGATACTACCTTCGAAGGTTTATATCATTTCTAGTAGCGAAGTCTTCTTTAAGAAAGTTGATGGCCTCAAGAGGGAAGCTCTCTCGACAATGAAATAACCTTTCATACCAATTATGTGTTGGATCTTTCTTTTAGTTGTTTTTACGTGCTCAACATTTTAAAGGTTGAAATTTGTTAAAATAAACAAAATACACAAGAATAAATGGTTGAATTGGGTATTCAAAACATTTTGAAGATTTTTGCAAGACCAACAATTAAGGAAAACAATCAGACAAAGTTTTAACTTGACAAATGCACTTTCAAAAGGTTTTCATAAATCAGTGTTCAATAAAGATAGTGAGACACAATTTTAAGTTGAAATACTCACTCTTAAAAAAAATCTTTGCAAATCTTGGTTTAGAAAATTCTTTAGCTAATTGCAGTTCAATAGTATGCAATGCAAAGAGATTAAATTAGAGAGAGATTTTCACTTGATATATTTTTATATTGGTTTGTTTAAAACCTATACTACATTAAGTTCTGAACATGATCAAGTTCCAAATGCAGACTATTGCTGCAAAATATAGGATCGGACTTCTTGAAACCCCAATCTCTATTGACTAAAACTGAGTATTATTTGGATTGTAGCTATACCTGGCTAAAATATATTAAATGCAACTGCTCCTGGCTAAGATGGAGTATATTTATAACACAATTACTCCTGGTTAAGATCGAGTATTATTTAAAACACAATTACTCCTTCCTAAAATAAAGTATCATCTAAAATACAATTACTCCTGACTAAGATTGTATATTATTTGAAATGTAGTCAGTTCTAGCTAAGCTCAAGTATTATTTGAAACTCAACTACCCCTAAATCATATAATAGGTTACAAAAGAAGTGATATAAATATTAAGAAGTGGATTTTAAGCCTAACTCAACCTTACAAAATCGACTTATAAGGTTGAGTTAGGCTTAAAGTCCATTTCTTAATATGGTGTCAGAGCTCTAATTGCTACATTTAATCATGGCTGAAATTGTTGATATCTCACAAGACCTCTTTTCATCCTTGAATATGATTTTTTCTTTCGGTACACAATAAGAGAGACAAATATTTGGTGATCAGTCTAAGAGAATAATTGATACTAGCAAAAGAAGTAGTTATGAAAGACGATATGTTTCTAAAGTCTACAATCAATGTGAAAAGATAGGACATATGATTGATACATGTTATAGAAAACATGGTTTTCCACCTCAGTTCAAGTTTAAAAATAAAAAATCATGTCATAGATAATGTTCTGTATATTCCTAATTTCACTTTTAATCTTCTTTCAGTAGCAAAATTGATTGATAATTTATCATGTGTAATTACATTTGACTCTAGCGGTTGTCATATTCAAGATAAGAACTCTTTGAAAATGATTGATTCAGCTGAGATGCAAGATAAACTTGATATACTTAGGATCCCTTCCTATTAACACCTTCAAATCAAACGTGTCAAATCTCCATATATCACTGATATTGTCAATTTTACTGCTAGTGATCTCGAAAACATTTGGCATTTTCGATTAGGGTATGTTTCAAACAAATCTATTGATATTATCAAAAGTAAATTTCCTTTTGTTAAATATAACAAATCTTTTGTTTGTGGTGTTTGTCATTTTGCAAAGCAAAAAAGACTTCCCTTTCCTCTTAGTACATCTAAATCTAAAAAATATTTTGATTGATTCATTTTTATCTATGGGGACCATACTCAATACCATCAATGGTCATAAATATTTATTGACCATAGTTGATGATTATTCGAGGTACACATAGATTTTTCTTTTAAAACAAAAATCTAAAGTTGTCAAGATTTTGGAAATTTTGTCACTTCTATTCAAGCAAATTTTGAGACAACAATAAAAATAATAAGTGATAATGGGACTGAATTTTGCATGACTAATTTCTTTGTCAACAAAGGAATAGTACATCAAACGTCTTGTGTTAATACTCTGCAACAAAATAGTATAGTTGAAAGGAAACATGGTTATATTTTAAATGTAGCAAGAACTCTCATGATACAATCTCATTTACCCAAACTTTATTGGTTATATTTTGTTATACATGCTGCAAATATTATAAACATGCTTCCCACACCTGTTTTGAATGATTTTTCTCCTCATGAGATGTTTTACAAAATTGCAGCAAATTTTAATCAATTAAAGGTTTTTGGGTCTTTATGCTATTCTAGTACTTTGCCAACAAATAGAAAAAGGTGTGATCCAAGGGCATCAAAATGTGTTTTTATTGGTTTCAAAACAGGAATAAAAGGATATGTTTCATTGAATATCCAATCCAAGGAAATTTTTGTGTCAAGGGATGTTGTTTTTTATGAACATATTTTTCCATATCAAAAGGTTAAGGATACATTGACTGTGCTAACATTCTTTATCCAAATCCTTTTACCAAAGACCAACCTATTTTGGGTCAACCATCACAAGCCATTTTTGTAACATTGCACCCTGTGATAATGTAGTAGACAATAGTAATAATGACCATGAATCAAACATTGAGGTTCTAGAAGAAATTTGCTCCCATAGTAACCAAAACCTTAATGAAGCTCATGAAACAATATAGTCAATGAGTACCTGAACAAAAAGACCACTTGAGTATCTAAAGGATTATCATTGTAATCAATGTTTCCAATATATCTTCAAAAGTTAAATATTTTTTGAATTCAGTTTTGTCTTATAATAAATTATCACCTTCTTAGACATCTTTCGTTATGTCTATTTCTTCACATGTTAAGCCAAACACTTATTTTGAAGTCTTGAAACATAACTGTTGGAGAGAGGCTATACAATGTGAGATATCTGCTTTGGAGTCAAATCAAACATGAGAGATTGTTGTTTTGTCTAAGGACAAAACTACCATAAGTTGTAAATGGGTATTCAAAATAAAGTATAAGGTTTATAGAACTATTGAAAGGTATAAAAGGTTAGTGGCAAAGGGATATACACAAACAGAGGGCATTGACTACCTTGAAACTTTCTCTCAAGTAGCAAAAATGACAACTATAAGGTTGCTTCTTTCTTTAGCTTCTATTTATAACTGGGAATTGAAATAGTTAGATATAAATAATGTGTTCTTGTATGGAGAGTTCAAAGAAGATGTTTACATGGTTACTCCTCATGGTTTGACTTCTATTCAACCAGGATAAGTTTGTAAATTAAAAAAAGGCTTTATATGGCCTGACGCAAGCTAGGGGGACTGGTTTGCTAAATTATCAAATTTTTTATTTGTGCAAGATATACTCAATTTATGAATGATCATTCATTGTTCATTAATGCTTCTGAAAGATCTTTTTACAACAATATTGGTGTATGTGGATGATATAATCTTGGCAATAATGATAAGGAAGAGATTGATCGAATTAAACAACATTTGAATAAAACATTCAAGAAAGGATCTTGGAGATTTAAGATATTTTTTTTGGTCTTGAAGTAGTAAGAAGTAAGAAAAGGATGATGATGAATCAAAGAAAATATGCACTAGAATTATTAAAAGATACAGGTCTTTTAGCCTGCAAACACTCCTATTGATAATCTAGTTAAATTGTCTTCTATTGGAAGTGTGTCTTTCACAAATGTTCGTGCATATAGAATGATGTTTGGAAGGCTTAGGTATCTTACTAATACCTGACCTGACATAGCCTTCTCTATTCAACAACTTTCTCAGTTTTTTGATATGCCTACAACTGCTCACTATAATGCAGCAATTAGAATTCTCAAATATATTAAAAAAGCTCCAAGTCTTGGCTTGTTTTTCTCTTCTAGCAGTTCCTGATACGATATCAAAAAGTGAACTTTAAGCCTAACTCAAGCTTACAAAACTGGCTTGTAAGAAGAGGTTTGTACCCACTTATAAATTATTGAAATACCTCATCTCTAGTCGATGTGGGATCTCCAACACACCCCCTCACGTCGAAACTCCTCAACTCGAGCGTGAAACTTATATATAAGGGTGGTTCGATAGTGGTCTGATAGTGGGTGGGTTCGATAGGCCCAACAAACTTGCTAGGATAAGCTCTGATACCATATTATGAAAATGAAGATATGAACAACAATGAATAAGAGATATGAGAATGAAAATATTCTCTATTTTTTTCTTGTTTTGATCAAAACTAGAGAATTAAATATATACAAGTAATGTACCCATTATGGATATAGCTAAATAAATAAAGCAAAATAAAATTATTACAATATGATAATGTTATAAAACCAAATAAACAAAATTGATGTGTCATGAAGACAAAATCACATAATTGAGATGAGTTTCCTTCTAGAAGCCTTGTATCCATATCCTCTGAAAATAAAAGATCCTTGATTCACTTTCTAAAAAAGGAGTAATGTCCTAAGATGAATACAAATGAAGTTCACTCTTCTATATTAGCTAAGGAATACAAATATTGTTTCTTTTTCACATCTAAGGCACAAGGATTCTTAAAGATTGCAAGAGAATTAAAAAATTAGCATTGTTAACCTTTCTTCTTCAAGGGTATCTTCTATTCATAGAGGATTAGAAGAAGGAGTCGTTGCAGATTTCAAAGAAGTCTTCTTCTTTATGTTGTGTTTGTCCATGTTCAAATGTAGGGATGCATTCAATGTTCTTCATACAATAATTGCATATCTATTCTTCAAGTAACATTTTAATTTATGATATGACTTATTCGGCCTACGTCAAATAACTTTTATCCAAACTAGAGTAAAGTACAAGACTATGTAGTGGCTACGCATAACTGACATGTTACCTTTTTAGAAAGGTTGTTAGAATGGAGCAACTTTAGTGTGTTTTACAAGAGATATTTCATATTGAAAAACCTTCGCAAGGTTGTCTTGGAAGGCAAATAGAAGAGACATTCTCTACAACACAAAATAAACATTTATAATATATTTGAGTTAATCCGTGAAATACTTCAGACTAAGCTTCTCTATTGTTTATCCACACATTAACTTATTCGTTGAAAAACCATCTATCAACAAATGAAGTACTTACATTTGTTCATGATCTATGTTGAAGACAAAAACAATTTTCATGTTTCATACTTTGTTTTACAACATTTAATCAAAATCACATGGAGTTTAACAAACTTTCATCTTATAAAAAGCTTTCACAGTCACCATTTTTTTTTTTCGTTTTTTCTTCTTTTCCCTTAAACCTTTGCAAATTTGACAACTATACTATAAATTGTATGCTTGTTTTTTCTCTTCTACATATCATTTTATTCTTTTTCATATAGTCATTGATCATCACCATGTTGTTGGAGTTCCTTTTTTGAACATTTTCTTTATCTAGTCACCTTTATCATTGTTTCATTACTATTGTTATCATCGTTGTTGTTTATATTATTATTCATGTTGTCACTCTTATCATTTATTTATTTTTCCTTGCTTAAAATTGTTGTTATACACATTTCAAATATCGATGACTTGAATTATTGTTATAGTGTAAGTTACAATAATACTTCAATGGTAAATAAGTACATAATTATGATAAAAAAAAAACCTTTTTAATCGTTGTCAAATATCTGTCTACACTAAAGTAACATTCAATTTATTTTCGATATTATAATCACTAGGTTGCTAACCTTATTATGAAGACATCATTCAGGTTAGTTTATGTGGGGGTTTCGACCTAATTTTAGTGTAAAATTAAGAATAAAATGACTCACAATATCTGGAAGTTGGCTAACCCTAAACCCTATTATTACATACTTGCACATCAACCATCTTTATTCTTCTACATTTTCCCCATAACTTTATATCATGATCACCCTTTTCTGCCATGTGAGCCCGCAGGGCCATATTACACATTGCTGGAATCCGGAAAGAAAAAGAAGATGCTACTGTTAGTGCTGGTTCTCAAGATACATCTCCAAAAAAAAAAAAAAAAAACATATTCCTTTAACCACTTACCATTAAACATATCAATTTGATAATTTTCTTCTAGTTATAATAATAATAGTAGTTGTATTTTTATTCTTATTCTTATTATTATTAATATTAAATATTAAGATTATTCGATATCAATGTCTATATTATAATAACTATTATTATTTAAATTTAAAGTAGAATAAAATCTTTTGAAAATTTCTTATAAAATCTTTACTATATCTATTTAAAGTATAGCAGGACAATATACTTATATATCATTAGATTATATCCGATATTTTTTTTAATCCGTGATGACCTCTTTTGACAACTATATATGGAGGTACATTGTCTACGAATTTTGTGTGCCTCTTAGAGAAAAGCAAATATGGCATGCTCTCAAATTCAGAAGGTGGAAGCTAATGTGCATATCAATGCTTCTGCTCAACAGTTCCATCATGTTTTATGCAACAGGACACACCATATTTCCAACATTTTACCTCAAAAAATAAAATCTGTTGAACTTCACAAAGGTGAATGGGGCACTGAGGGATCCATCATCTGCTGGAACTATTTACATG
>Ga0099825_1006573_pt1 | contig 14488 bp, 5 predicted proteins | sample SiratroredBW_FD_76838 | JGI IMG/M metagenome (GOLD analysis project Ga0099825, IMG submission 76838) | Root nodule microbial communities of legume samples collected from California, USA - Siratro red BW | ecosystem: Host-associated > Plants > Roots > Nodule | place: USA: California | collected... | reverse complement strand
TTTTTTTTTTTAAATATAATAATATATTTTTTTCTTTTAAAAATTATTTTTTTATTAATTTATAAAAAAATATATATATATATATATATATATATATATATATATATATATATATATATATATATATATATATATATATATATACTTGTATATTGTTTGTTTTTGTTTGTAAGTTAATCAAATACACAAAGATACTAATTAAAATTTCAGGAAAAAAAAATTAAGGTGAGAAAATATAGTTTATTTTATATATGTGTGTGGTATTTGTCAGTATTAACGTATTTGCTGGTTGGTCCAAAAGTTCAACATATTTGTGAGAAAAATTTATGTTATTTTTATATGTCTATGGTGGTCAAGTGTTGCTGCTAATATATTTTGTCGGTTCCTCTGAAATATTGAAAAAAAGTTAGAGGAAAAATTGTGTTTTTCTTTTATATTTTATCAGTGCATAACAATTCCATTTTTAATCACAGACAAAATATTATTTTATTATTACCATACTTATTTTGGCTAAAGGCTTATTTAAAAAAGAAAACGGAAAACTGTTTATTTTCAAAATAAGCAGATTTTACAACATATAAAAACTGGAAACCTGCTTACTCTATTTAAAAACTGAAAAAAAAAAAACACAAACAAACTCATACATGTTTTTATTCAAATTAATACAAGAAAATTCATATTTTGTTTTAGAAATGATTTTGACATTCTAGTGTAATAAAATATTGTAATACGAATTAAAAAAATAAAAATTTAATTTAAATGAAAATCATTAACTTTTATGTAAATAAAGTAGTAACAAGACACATAAAAATACAGAAGGAAAAGACATAAACATAGTTGTTGCAGTAGTAATAATTGACACAGAGAGAAGAAATAGGAATTTGCAATGTGGATGGAGCCAGGTGGCGTGATTTGGGAATGCAGAATTAGGGTGAAAAGGACAGAGATTTGAGGATGAGATGGTCCATCCCTGCCTACATGGCCACCTCTTACACACAAATCCCAATTCTCCATTTCCTCTATTTCCAACTCAACACACATATCTTCTTCACCTTCTTCCCCAAAACCCAAATTCTTCACATTGCAAAAATAATTGTATATTATTTCAATTCAATTCCATGACCATGCCGTTAACCCTCTTACTCCAACCCAATCCCTCCCACTTCAAATCCACCCTATTGCCTTCTCTTCCACGTCGCACATACCTCCATAACCTCGCTCCGATGCCCGACTCAAAACGCCGTGTTTCAACCCTCACAGTCAAATGTCTCTCCTCGCGCAACCCTCAAAAGATGTATAGTTCACCGTCGCCGTGGGAGGTTCTCGCGAGCACACTGTCGGACACGTTGAAGGCGCTCAAGAAACCGGCAATAGCCGTGCTCTTGGCGGGGCTGCTTTTAATGTACGATCCAAATTCCGCATTCGCGGCTTCTGGAGGGAGAATGGGAGGAAGGTCGTTTTCTTCTTCTTCTTCGTCTTCTTCGTCGAGGAGTTACTCGGTGCCGAGGACTTCGGGGTCGGGGTTCTCCTATTCGGCGCCGTATTATGGGCCTTCTCCGTTCGGTGGGGTTTATGTGGGGCCCGCCGTTGGGGTGGGAGTGGGTGCGGGTTCGAGTTTCTTTTTTATCTTAATGGGGTTTTTGGCCTTTGTTTTGGTTTCGGGCTTTCTTTCGGATCGCTCCGAGGGTAGTGTGCTCACTGCTGCTGACAAAACCACCGTGTTAAAGCTTCAGGTTTGCAAACTTAACTACTTTTAGTTTGCTTTGCTCTTTATCTTCCTTGCTTCCTGCTTTCAGCTATGCGTCATGTTTTTGCTTCCGTGGTGTGGTTTTGAGCCTGAAAGATTAACAGCTGGGCTTACTTTTTTTAACCAAAGGTTTCACACTTTGTTGTTGTTGTTTTGATTGGGTTTAGAGGGCTTATTTGTTGGCGACTTGTTAACTACCGATGTTACTGTGTTAGTTTATTTAGTCTCGGTTCTGAATGTTTTTGTGAATGTGGATGGAAGTGGTTCTCTTTTAGGTTGGGTTGTTCGGGATGGGATTGCACAGGTCGTATGTACATTTCTTCTGCTGACATGAAACATGAAGCTCCTAAGTATGGGTTTAGTATTGGCACTCACTGTTGGTTTGGGTAGAAGGGCTTGGTCTACAGGGAGGGTTTCCTGCTTTGGCGCTTAGCAGTGCGAGAGATTAGTCTCTTACCTACAGGATGGGAGGATGCTCCGAGAAACAAAAAAAGCCTCGTAAGACTCATAGTGGTTGAATAAAATTACGTGAATGTGAAGAATAATTCAAAAGGAAACAATAATTAGGTTACTTGGACGGTTCTTGGAGATAATGATTGGAAGGTATAAGTAAGGTCAAGGGAATACAGAGGGTCATAGCTGATATGCTACATTTTATGGCATATATGAAAGGAATGAAAGAGTGCAGTGTTCCAAGGGACACAAATTGACCCTCTAAAGTGTACAATGAAATCCGTTTGTATTGTAATACACTGCATCCTTAAAGTTGCTGAGAGAGATAGGTGAAGGCCAATGCTTAACATAGCATTGGTAAATTTTGGATGAGTGAAATGGATACATTGAGGTAAGCTGTGAAGCTGTATCAGAAGTGGAGGCACTCAAGATGGTGTTGCAGATTACAGTTGATCAATGAGTAAAGAAACTAATTCACGTGTCTTTTTTTAGATATTGAGAAGAATAGTAAAATGTCCCGACATTGCAGTATTAAAGGAAACATCATAGGGGTAAAATATCATGAATTGGACAGCCTATAGAGAATGTTTCAAATTAAGCAATTGCTTTTCCAGTTGTTGATGCTCCACCTGGATGGAACTACCTCCCTGAATGTACCCTTCGTTATGGATTGAATGAATTGTTCTTTTGATAGCTAATGATGAAAACACGGGTACCACTTATCAAGTATGAAGACTTTGATGTGGATATTATTTCACTTTGTATTTTATTATTTATTAGATATTAAGATGGAATGTCACAAGCTGTTCAATTTAAGCCATGGAAACAGGAGTTGTAGTAGAAAGTAAAAAGGACAGAGGATAAAGGGAGATTTATGATCCAATATGGCCTGGGATTATGGACAAGTCCCCATATTACTAGTTCCAATATGGAAGACTAGAGAGAGAGATTTGGTGATCAGATTTTCATCACTTTTCTTTCAGTTTGTAGGTCATTTTTTTCAGATTGGTCTCAGGGTAGTGTACTTGCTGCCACTGAGTAAACTACCATGCTCAAGCTTCAATCATGGTCGTGTTTTTCAGATATATATCCGTGTCTCCCTTTTTATTTTCGTTCCTGATTGATTGCTGTCATTAGCATAAACCATGAACCATTTTTGCTACATGCTCTTCCAATAAGTTGTTACTACTACTGTTACTTATCTAATGTTATGCTTTGTTACCATGTTTTCTCTCTCTAATGCATATACTGTTCCTTTAGATTTATGATCCAAAGGTTTGGATGCCAAGATTTGTGCCATTTTAATTGGGTTTAAAATTTTGTCAGCTATCATTGGACAGCACTCTTTCTCGTCTTATTTATTAATTAAATCTTTGGTGAATGCCAAATGTTCAATGGGGGTGTCGTTCTTTTAGGTTGGATTGTTGGGGATGGGTCGCACACTTCAAAAGGATCTGAATAGGATTGCAGAAGTTGCTGATACATCAACTTCAGAAGGGTTGCATTATGTGTTGACAGGTGAAGTTGCTAAATAAGTGATTTCTCAGTCACTTGTTTATTGCCTATTTTTCATCACATGTTTTTTCTTTTAAGGTTAGCCAAACATGTTTATTATTTTTAAATTTTCCAACAAACAGTGAAGGATTGAGGATTTATTTTGGTTAACAATAGTGCATTGTGATATTTGTGTTCTGGTTTCTGAGGGCTTCAAGTTATATACTTCACATAATCCTGGTAAAAGTAGTCTGTTGGATGACATTCTGTCCATGGTACATTGCATATTACTTTTAAGCCCCAAGGTATATACAGCATAACACTTAGTTTCAAGCATTGCATGTATTGCATTCTTCAATTAATTTGTAAGTATCAAGGTTTTCATTACACTCCCATTCAAACTTTAGGATAAAGCTTATAGATTTAATTTAATATTGCTCAGAATCGGGAATAAATATTATACACTTAATGTATATTGAGTTTATATTTGATTTTGAGGAAACTGAATATTCTCTAATCACAAGTTATTATATTATATGCAATATTTCTCTACAAATCAATTGTGCAGTGTCACTTAGACACACCGTTTCAACATCATATGTCCATGTCTTCTTTTTCATTTAACAAATATGTACGGTTTTGTCAAAATAGTATGGATACATTGAATGAGTGATATATACATCAAAACTATTATTGAGGAAACACAGAAATTTTTTAAATGGAATATTTACTTGAAATATCAACTTATGACTGTTATAATGATGTAGCATAAAACAACTTGGCTTTGTAATCTACTTTCTTCTATAATTTACTTTGTTACTTGACTTTCTGCTACAGAGACAACCCTAGCTTTGCTTCGGCACCCTGATTACTGTATCTCAGCATATTCATCTGTAAGTGATTTTAGTCTTGTATCTTAAGAGTCTTCTAGAATTGCATGATACTATTTAGGATTTGTTTGGATAAACTTCTTCATACACTCTTATAGGATTATAAAAGAAAAAATAAAATAAGTTTCTCCTTGTTAAAATTAACTTTTGCAAAATTTAAATTGTAGAAGTTTTTTCATATTAGCTTATGTAAAAGATGATTTTTAAGTTCTATATAAGCTAACATTAGCTTATGGAAAAAATTAGTTCACTTTTGCTTTAAAGTTTTTATAGAGAAGTTTATCCAAATGAACTCTTAGTGCTATTGTGTTGTTAAATCATGCTAATTTTTGCTGCTTAATACTGTGATAGATGAAACTTTGTGACACACCACATCCCACTTTAGTATTCTTATTCTCAAATTTGTAAGCACATGCCTAGCAGTGGCCTTATTTATGGACTGGTTAAAGAATCAAATGTAGAAAGTTTATCATTTAATGTTACCAATGCATTGAAGTTATAATTTTGAATAAATTTTTTAATACTCAATGATTCCTTAAAGGATGTTAGCATATACCTAAAATTTAAGAAAGTGTCGAAGTGGCTAGAGAGCTTAATTTAATGCTTTTAAAATTTGGTGCCTTTTTAGGTTGAGAAAATATAAGCTTTATGTTATAATAGGGAAATATTTTTCTTTTGTACCAAAATAATACTGCAATAAAAGCTATTGGTCAAGTTGATTATATACACAAGAAAACAATATTTATTTATTTTGAGATTTTGACCATGTATGAAAAATCTTTCGAGAGTATATATAATTTCAATTATACTCTATATTGACTTTCCCTGAAACATTTACTGATTTGAAACTAACTGCAAACATGTTTAAGGAAAGTCAAAAACACTTAATTATTCTTAGGAAGAAATAGGGATAAACAGCAATTACGAGATTGAACACTGCAGTACCTTGAGGGTCTGCCCCTTCCAATAACAATTTTCTCTAGAAATGACAATATCTCTTTTTCTCTACTCTTCATTTTATTAAAACCTTCAATAATTGTAACTAACTAGTGGGTTATCTAACAATAAATCCCCTCCTCAACCCCCCAAAACATTCACCTCAACCTCGGGGTAGAGGACTATGTAAACGCCACAATCAGCTGTTAGCATAATTACTCCAGGGTCTCATTGAAGTATAAAAGTTGTCTCTCTTTTCGTCTCAGCAAGAGAGCAATGCAACTGTCTTAATCATTTATTACTTATGTAATCTCCACGACTATCAATTGAAACATATAACTGGGTTAAAGACTCAGTCAAGTTAATTCAAAATTCTTCTTATTTCTCACAACATTAGTTTCCCTAGAAGCACAAAATTGAGCCATGGCCCAGTATCTGGTGAATTGACACCTTTTGATATTGCTCCATATAATTTCTTGAATAACATCCACAGTACTGCCATACAGAGCAACTATACTGTACTGCCTATCCACTGCTGTTGCTGTACTAATTGGACTCTCATTCTGCTTTTGTTTTTCGTCAACTCATCTTATACATCCCAACAAGAAAACAAAATAGGATGGGTTCGGTAAGTTCTTCATCTGGATTTCACCGGTGATGTGGCCAGCAACCCTCAATCTCGTGAATTCCGCCCAGTCTTATGCGAAACCCTCAAAACATTCTTTCTTCCAAATATGACAAAAGCTTCACCCACATTATTGTGGAGAATTCACATGAAATTGGCAACACCTTCGTGTGTACTCAGCAGAAACTACTGATCGTTACTGGATTATCTAACATTGACACTTGTGCAGGTGGACGTAAAGCGGGGTATTGAAGATGGGGAGAAACGTTTTAATCAACTTTCGATTGAAGAGCGGGGAAAGTTTGATGAAGAGACACTGGTCAATGTTAATAATATAAAGAGACAAAGCACAAGAAGCCAGAGAGCGAATGGGTTCAGCAATGAATACATCGTGGTATGATATTTGTTTTCGAGTAACTTCCTTATGTTTTGTTTTTAATAAGCTGTATTGCCCACATGCATTTTTTGTCGTCAACAGAAAACAAATATATAACTAGGGTACTGAGGGTACTTTATCCCTAACAAACAGTACAATAATAGGAAACGGACAAATTCCAATTCGAATATCTTAAGTTTCATACTAAGATTTCAGGCATCTAATTGTGTTAAACACCACGTTTTTCAAGTCCTGCATAAATTTTACTGCTCCATATTTTCATGATACACTTACAAGTAACTTAAGAAGTAAGGATACATAATAAAATCATATTACGTATTAAATTGTGTTAGGTATGAAGTTGGGGGGACTTCACCTTTGACTACTAGTACAATTTTGGCACGTCTTACGTGTTTTCGCATTTTGGTTTAGTGTCACTATTGACATCCATATCTGGAAGAAAAACATTCGAAAAGATGTTGAAAATATTTGGCCTATGGGACCCTGATGTAAGACAGAAAATTATAAAATCAATCTGAACCAATTGAGAATCTTCTCATCTTTGTTACTCTTTCAAAACCCGTATTTCTATTGCGGTGGTTGGTAGACATTAGCACAATTGAATCTGTTGACCTTTGTCTTAAAGAATTAAATTGTTTTAACATTTTAATTGTAAGTGATGTATACAGAATAAATTTGGATTTTTATACCTTTTTCTTTCTTTGCCTTTTCTTTTTCTTGATGTTGTTTGATTTTATCGATTCAGTTTGTGTCACCCAGAGGTGGTTCCTGCTTCATTCATAACTCAGATGTTTGGTGCTTCTTTTTAAATTACATAGGTCAATATCCGTTTACCTTCATGTGTTACTCAGCAGGCGTATATCATCAATATCCTAAATTCAGTACGCATGTAACTAGAGTAAACTTTGGTAATCTGTTCTCACTTTTTGTTTGGCTTTGAAAATTTTAAATTTAAGCCCTGAGAATCTGTTAAGAAGGGACAAAGAAAAAATCATGTAGAGTTTATAATTTTGTTTGAATTGCGAGTTTTTGTTAATATTGTTTATGTATTTGCTATAAGTATTGTCTTGTCTTATAAAAATTAAAATTAAAAGAAATTGAAAATATTTATTTTCAGCTATTCTTAAGTGGTATTTTTTTTCTCTCTAAATGGCTTGGGTTGGATTTAAGTAAAAAGAGCTAAACCTAGATCAATCCAACTTATTTAATTCGCTTGAGTTCAAAATTAGATCAAATTTGATCCAATCTGAGAAGGTGAAGACTGAAGGTCCTTCCACGAGGACAGTTCTTAAATTTTTCTCTAATTCATGTTATCAGATAACAATCTTGGCAGCTGCTGAAGGAGAGCATAAACTTCCTAGCATCAATGGAAGTGGAAACTTGAAGGACGCTTTACAGAAACTTGGATCAATTCCATCGAGCAAATTATTGGTAAGATCAATGTTAGTCTGATAGTCCTTTGTAGAATTTGTTAGTTAAATGACGTCACTATGTGCTTGAATTACTTACAGGCAGTTGAGGTGTTATGGACACCCCAGAATGAGAACGATACTCTATCAGAAAGGGAATTACTTGAAGATTACCCACTTTTGCGGCCATTGTAGATTGTGATGATATGCTTGCGTTCTGCTTCTACCCTTCTAGAGCTATGAACTGAAACTGTGTTGTGATTGCATTGTTAGAGATCATCTCCAGGGTTGAGATTGTCCTGCTACTCAATCTGCAAGGCAATTTTCAGCTCCAGCCAACGTCAGTAATGATGTTGAATCGCTTTCAAAGGTTCTAATATCAAGTATTGATGGAATTAGTTGTAAAAATCACCAGTAGGATCTACCTAAAGAATATGTATAATATTATAGAGAATAATTTAATCACTGAAATTTGAAATAGGTGCCTTTTCTGTTTAGAAATTGCTCTGCTATAAAATTTTGTGAACTTTTCCACAATTGTTACGTGCAAGAAAATATAAATATACATTCGGTAAAAAGTTTGGCAAGTTGTGATCATAGAATAGAATAAAACTTCAATTTTCAATGTATTATTATTATTTTGGTATTGGTGTAGACTGAATCCATCATCTAGTTGGCTGAATCATTAGTTTTTGATCTCTTGCTGACTTGCTCACGTAAGCTTCATTTGGTGGGAGCTTGGATCAGTTTTATAATGGATTTCAGTCATGACCGACATACCTGCTCAATCATGCTTGTGGAGACATTCGTTCTAATATATATTTTTATGCTGTTATAATTCAGTTAAAATCTCCATGATTTTTCAGGTAGTAATTAAATTTAGCATATTGTCAGTGTGATGCTTTTTATATCATGGATAGTTTGAATATCATTTTCACATATCTTTTAAAGTTATTCACGAAAATTAATAATAATTATAAATATCAATTATTGAATGAGAAACAACGCATTGTGATTAAATTCTATAAAATAAAAAGTATGATACATAAAATCGTAAATGAAACTTACTAATGAATAACACTAATGCCAATGAAAAGAAACCTTATAGTTATATTTCAGTAATTTTTCCTGTCTCACTCTTTGGTGATTTCTATACATTATTTTATTTTATTTTTGCCATGACCTTCATATGATTGACTAATATTATCAATCAGTCAAGGGCTTATCACTAATATTATCAACCAGTCAAGGGCTTATCATGTTCTACTTTGTGATAATTGAATGCGTCCACTGAATTATTTGAGTTTACCCACTTCATGAGTCAAAAGTTGCACGGTCAAAGAAAATATTGAAGGAATAAAAGAAAGAAAAATATAACCGCCTTCAAATTTTACTATTTTACAAATTAATATTAGAAACTTTTAAATATTCATAGTTAAATCTTGAGCTATGACTTTTTATTCTCAAAATTTTTTAGTAAAGAAAATTCAGAAAAAATATTTTTAAATATGATTAGGAAATTATTAACTCTTCATTTTAAAGTGGTGGGATTTTTTAATTTTTAATTTTTATTTATGTATTATTTTAATTATTTTTTTCAATTGTATTCTTGTTGTTTTACCTAAATTTAAAATGTGCTATATATACACACATATAGATATATAAATAAATGCTAACTTAAATTGATTTTTTTTTTAAATTTAGAAAAATGTGTTTCCCGTATAAATCATAGAGGATATTCTTCCTAATCTTACCTAAAAAAAATATTTATTATTAACATTTTAATTCTTAAACTAATAGGACAATCAATAAAGTGATATATATAACTATTAATTGATTTTATTTAGAATTGAATTTGTAAGAAATATTTTTAATTATGTAAACTAGTAATGATCAAGCTAATTTTTGAAAGATTGGAAATTTCAATAAAAATTTCAAACCGAATGAATTTAATTTGTAAAAATAGTCCTAATATTTAACACTGTATCTAATTGTATAAATGTTTACATGTGATCGTAACATTTTATCTAGCAAAGAAGGTATTTTTAATCTCTATCATATGCAAATATTGGTTGAATTAATGACAATCATACTATAAACATGATTGGTCTCTACTTACTAAATTTGAAAATCTCATGATAAGACAAGAAATATATAGTTTTAGAGTTATTTTGTTTATTAATAATTCTTTTAATGAGGATCTTGCAAATATAATTTTCTTAAAAAAAATACCTTTATTTAAAAAAACAACTCTTAATTTTAAAGAACTCATATTTACGAAATTCACGTTTATTAATAAGCAACTCTCATTAGAAATATTCTAAATAGATTTTTGGAATATGAAAACTACTTTTCATTCATTCATCCTATTTTGAATTGTCTTCATCTTTTCTATTAGATTCTTTTATTTATTTAGCATTAGTTATTTTAGTCAACCAATATAAAATACTATAAATTATTTTTTTTTCTTCTCTTATATGAAAATTGAACTGATTTAAAAAATAAATAAAACTTTACCACCCCCTCCATTTCCAAAACTACACTAGTTGTTTTAGTTCAATGCACATCTATTAAGAAAACATTAACCATTACATGTGTAGAATAAAATTCCCCTATTTAGTATATTAGTTTTGTAAACTTTTAGTACATATTAATAAGAGTATAATTGAAAAAATATTATAAATATTATCTTGAATTTGTGAAATGCTACAATTTTGGAGTAAAACTGAATTGCTAAAACAACACAGTTTTAGAACAGATAGAGTACTATTATTTATTTTCGTTCATTAATCTAAGGGTAGTTTTAAACTATATTACAATTATAAACAAACTCAATGTTTTTAACTAGACTAACTTTTTTAATAGGATGAATTAGTTACAAATATTTTGGATTTAGGAACGAAAGGAATACTCGAATAGCTATAATTAGGTTTTATTTATGATCTAAATCTGTACAGTAATTCTTTGTATGGGTATGTAGTGCTAACTTTATTTACTTGGTGTTCAGTCTCTTTCTATCACAGTAACATTTTTTTGAGAAAAAGGAAGAAAATTATCCAAATACCAAACCTGAAAAACAATTTCTTGGGTTCAATAAATTGTTATACTTTTCAAACAAGTGATCAAGTGCACAATCATTCATGATGAGAAGAAATAAAGCCAATGGCAAAGAAAAAAGGTTCAGACACCATTCCATTGGCCAACACAGTGGGAACTCACACGTCAAATGATATGAAAAAACCAAACTCAGAGAAAAAAATAACAAATAATTGATTGTAATGTCATTTGTCAACGTCCCTTTAGTCCCTTCAATTCCATGCACATGAAAAATCAATCACGTCTCCCACTTCAAATTCTAATTTCAGACAAATGTGTATATAACGCAGCTAATTGAGAGCAATTACAAGGAAACTAAAACTCATTCAATGTGTATATAACAATGTGTGTAGCAGCACAACTAAAACTCATTCAGTTTATCCGCTTGGAATTTAGAAACAACCATAAGGTTTGTTACACCAATAGAGCTTGAATGTGCTCAATGTTTAGGAATGGAAAGTCACCAATTTTGGTTGAATTTCCACGGGCATTAAGTTTAAGGGAGAATTTGACCCTGTTTGCACACTCAATTATTGTGGTTGTATTTGTTTCTATTAAAAGATTTCACAAAATTGCATAGACTTGACCAATTGCTATTATACTCAGTATCCCCTCACCAAATCAACAACAAAAAAATCTGTCATTCTAAATATAAGGCATTGTAATGCATATTGACAAGTTTGTAAGAAATTTTTTTTGTATCTTTGTGGGGAAATGGAAATTCCAAGAAAAGAAAAAGGTGGGGGTGTTGCAATCATATAGCCTCTAAGATTGTATGTACATAATGCACAAAAGAATTCAAGGATTGTGTCATAAATTATATGTCCACAGCATCAACGGGAAGGGAAACTGTTCTGTATGGAGTGTCTCGAAGCGACCCTGTGTAAAAACTCTTTGTAGTAACCATACCTTCTTTATTGGAGTGGCTCTTTTGGACTTCAGAATGGCAACTGGAATCATAATCCCAGAAATTACACAAGGGTTTCAAGTGAATCCCTTTCTTCACTCCGTTTACTGTTTCTGTCAATGGTAGAATATTGTCTTGTTCTGTGTTGTGCTCTTTGTTACTAGAATGTGAAGATTTAGCTGCTACACCAAACATTTTATCCCTAAGATCCCTTGACTCCATTTGGTGTTTTGCTTTGAGCCATCTCAATTCTTGTTGAACCTCTTTCTCATAGCCATTCCCCGAGCCACGACATAACATACTGATAGTAGACAAAGAGTTTTCAGATAAACTTCTAGGGGGGTTTCCTGGATCATGTGCAAACTTGTTTTCCAAAACACCCTTTCCTTTGTCTTCTTCTAATACTGATTTATCTAATTGTTCATATTGCTCATTAGAAAGGCTTTGATCAGACTCTACTGAACTCATTTCACAACTTTCTTGATGATTCCATAGCTCCTGATACTGCTGGCATTCCGGTTGGTTTGATTCCATAGGTGTGTCCCCTCTAACATGATTGTCATACTCAGATGGGAAGGTTATCTCCTCAAACCGCCCATGCATTGAAGTACATCCATGCCTACAGCATTGTGGAAGCTGTGAGTTCTTTCCAACTTGATTATGTGAATGAAAATCCATACTTTTGCCACCGGAAGTATCATTAGACACACAATTGTGACAAGAGAAATTAGTTACAAAATGGTTAGTTTCTTCAATTCCTGGTCCTGGCTTCCATTCAGGTACCAAGGAAGCAATTTCCCCATCTATCATATCAGCTATGCTGGTAACATCCTGATCAGTAATGTCCAGTTCTGCTACCATTTCAGTTGCTACACTTAATGCTGTGTCCGTCTCTATGTCAAATGGGAAATAAATATTTCGAATATGTCCTGCAATATAAATGAGTCAAATTATCAATATCAAATTCAATCCTGCAATATACAAGTTATTGTCAAATGGGAAATAAATATTTCGAATATGTCCTGCAATATAAATGAGTCAAATTATCAATATCAAATTCAATCCTGCAATATACAAGTTATGGGAAAAAGTACCAAACAATAAAGGCAACATTTCAACCTTCTTTGTCTGCAATTCTGAGTCTCAAAAAGATTCCACCATCATCTTTCTTCTTTCCTTTGATGCTTATGTCAACATCTTCGGAGGCTTCATCATCATGGCACTCAAAAAGTTCAATTCCATTAGCTTCAATCTCAGCTGGATGAGAAATCCAGTCTCCTTCATGTTCAAAGCAATTTGAGTATTCAGTACTCATGTTACTATAGCTCCGGTGAAGATCAAAAAATGGCTGATGGATAAGAGGAGCCATGCCATCGAATGCTCCACTCTCCACAGGCCCCAAATCATAATCGTAATCATCAATCTGAAGAAAAGGATCATCTAGAAGCTCCCTTGCAGAGAGCCTTACAGACACTGTTGCCACGCATTTCTCAACAAATTGTCGCACTTCTGGGTCCTTTACTTTATACAAGGCTTCCGGTTTCTTCCCCTGGAAATGTAAAATGCGATTCATATCTTGCCACTCTTGAAAAAATGGCTTATTTAACAGAAAAGAGAGAGAAAACAATCTTACAGAAATAACTTTCTTGTAGATTTGTGCTGGATGACTACATTCACTATAAGGATATTCAAATGTGACCATTTCTAACACACACATCCCAAAGGAATATATGTCAACTAATTCGTTATAGGACTCTTCATAAACTTCTGGTGCCATGAACTCGGGCGTTCCTGTGGAAATACAAACGTGACAGATAAAACGCTAATTAGAATTGCTGATCCTAAATCATTCCCTAATCATCTCAACAACACCACATCACACGGTTTTATATGTTACTGCCCTTTTTCAAAAGTTGGCATCCATGAACTGAACTAATCGCAATTGGAGTTAGAATTGGGCAGGTTTTTCTTGCTAGCTTCTTATATGATATGAAATAGACATACCTACACAATGAGCAGCATGGGACTTGCGGAGAATTGCTGCCAACCCAAGATCCCCAATTTTAACTTCCCCTTGGTTTCCATTGACAAAAATATTATCACATTTTAGATCCCTATGGATCACAGGTGGATCATGGCTATGAAGATAGTGCAGCCCTCTCAGGATCTGTCTACACCAGTGCTTCACTGCCCTAATGTTAACTCTTTTGTGCTTTTGTCTATACCTATTGTGATAAATAAAAGAATAAACCAATAGTACAAGTTCTCAAAAGCACAAAAAGGATCATACACATGTAATGTAGAGGAGGAAGGGTAAAAGGTTGAAAATGAAGGGAACTCACTGCCTAAGGGTGCCAGAAGTGAACATTTCAGTCACAAAGTTGAGATTCCTATTAGCAGTATCGACCCAAGACGTGTAAAACTTCATTATGTTTCTGTGCTTCAGCGTCTTGAGAAGATGAATTTCACAGTAAAGCCTCTCCAGATCTTCAGGGCTCTGCAGAAAATCATACAATTTGACTTGGTTCCAAGCA